>Ga0208641_1000750_pt1 | contig 18228 bp, 14 predicted proteins | sample ETN02SmetaG_2_FD_185789 | JGI IMG/M metagenome (GOLD analysis project Ga0208641, IMG submission 185789) | Marine microbial and viral communities from oxygen minimum zone, Eastern Pacific Ocean - ETNP2014F10-02SV253 (SPAdes) (version 2) | ecosystem: Environmental > Aquatic > Marine > Oceanic ... | reverse complement strand
ATAGTTCGATGATCTACAGGCATTTTCCCACAGATAAAATCGTCCCCAAAATCGGTGATCTCAATTCCAAGATGTTCCACCATTGTATTTTTGCTGAATGCATTTATTTTTTTAAGTGCTATTTTTTTATCCATATTATTTTCTTGTTTTTAGTTCCTTATTTGAGATATCTATTTTTGTCCTATATAAAGTGTGCAAACCCCAAACGTCAGGGGAATGCCTTTACAGTTTTTTAACCCAACAGATTGCATCAGTTTGACAAATTCTTTTCGTGTTGGGAAATTCATAATGGAATCAACCAAATATTCATAAGCCGCCGGATTCTTTGTGAAAATTTTTGCCAATTTTGGTAATACGCCATTCAAATAGAAACTATAGATACTTCGCCAAAATCCCGGTTCAGGTGTGGTGAGTTCCAAGATCATGACCTGTCCATTATCAACGACCACCCGTTTCATTTCAGAAAGTGCTTTCACCTTATCCGGGATATTCCGGATACCAAAAGCAATGGCCGTCACATCAAAGGAATTATCATTAAAATCTAAATTCGTGGCATCGCCCCATTGCAAATCCACACGATCATTTAAGTTTTGGAAGCCAACTTTTTCAATTCCCTTTTCCACCATTTCCTGGACGAAATCCACACCGGTCACATTTACTTCCTGATAAGTATTCGCACAATCCAAGGCAAGATCGCCGGTGCCGGTGGCCACATCTAAAAATCGATTAGTTTTGAAAAAGTTCATTTCAGAAACAGTTCGTTTCCTCCAAGCCACATCCCGCCGACCGGATAATACCCGATTTAAAAAATCATACTTATCTGTTACAGATGAAAATATATCCTTTACAATTCCAATTCGTTGATCGTCGTTCATCTCCTGAACGGATGGATATTCCACACTTTGCGTCTTTGCATCTTCGCTTTTCACTTAAGCCCCTTAGAAAAAAATATTGTAATCCCCCTCACCCACTCATCTCTATTAAATTGGTCTGCATCTCCATGAGATTTTGCTTCGTGGTAATCTTTCAAGAATCGGTTCAGAACTGAATCCAGAAAAAAGACCGCTTGTCCTTTATCCAAATTGGGATCCAATTCATTTCGATCCATGGCATCTTGGATTATCTCGCCTAAATAATCATCCGAGAGCACTTGTAGTTCGGAAACAATATTTTGTCGATCAGGGGAATCGGCCGAATAGATTAATCGAAAATATATCCGAGCCAAACGTGGGTGTTCTGTAATGAATTGTACACCGGAATCCACAATCTTTGATAGGCGCTTTTCAAATGGAAGATCAATTGTTTCATCCCGAACTTTGCGGAGATAAGCTTTTACTTCTCCCAAAGCCAATTTATAAATATGGTCATAAAGAATACTTTTTGTTTTAAAATAATTAAAAAGTGATCCTTTGGAAATTCCAGCTTGATTAACAACAGTATTCATCGATGCAGTTTCATAATCCTTTTCAGCAAATTCAGAAATGGATGCATTCACAATCCGTGACTGTTTCTCTAGTGGCAATTGTTCAAATTTGTTCGTCGATGAAATCATAATTAATTTAATAATGACCGGGTGGTCAATTTAAGTGTATAAAGACGTATTTCACTACATCTCATTAAAATATATTTTTATTTAAACAGGATAAAAAATAGGGCGACTTGGTGCTGCATCCAGCCCCCAATTGGGAATTTGAATCTGTAGAAATCCAAATCCGTCCTGAACTGAATCAGGGATATAAAGTAATTCCGAAATTGTTTTGCCTAGTTTAAAAAATCTGTGATGATTTCCAAGTTGTCCGCCATCGTCAGCTTTGTCTATGGATGGCAAATCAACCAACAAATGTTTTATCCCACTATCTAAAATATAATCAATGGAATCGTGGGTTAAAAAAGAAGCAGGATAATTACCATAATTCCGATTTACTTTATCCAGATCATTTGGATTTGTTCGAATAACGAGTGCATTTATGTTTTCTTTTAACCTGTCTTTGAATGACTCAACTGAAATAACTAATTCATTTTCATAATCAACATGATAAAATTCTTTTGTATCCGAATTATGAACCGGATTAACAGTAATCAATTGGGCAAATAAAAATCCGATTGGACAAATATCAGATATTTTTTTGCCTGAATCATCAATATGCCCCACACATTCAGTATGGGTCCCAGTGCAATGAATATCCACATTTGCCACGGAGACATTACAACCGCCTCTGCGATTTACATCCCCAATAAATCCGCCTCTTTCAACCGGAATAGCCATCGATTGCATTGCGTTATAAAATATCGGATTTTTTCCATCAAATCTATTTGGGATAGACAAATCTATACCTGAATTCAAATCAATAGAATGATCTTGGCCAGAATGATTTAGGTTTATTTTCAAATTAGTTCAAGTTTTCCCGAATCAATTTTTCAACTTCACCTTCTTCTGGAAATCGTTCTAATGCTTTCTTTGAAAAAATTAGGTTATTGTCTAATGTTACTTCAAAAACGCCTCCACCACTGGAAATCAATTCAATATTTATATGATCAAATTTTGATTTTAATTCTACTTCCAAACTGGAAGCCCGTGGTAAATAGTTTCACATGTTGCAATATTCGATAGATATATTCATGATTTTAGTCCTATTTCAGCTTGCTCAAATATTTTTATAATATCCATTGGATGCGTATTCAAATTTACTTCATCAATGATGTGAATCAGAATTCCATTTTCATCAATAAGAAATGTTTTCCTTGAAGGAAATAGAAATCGACTTACACCATACTTTTTCCCAACTTTTTTTTTATAATCTGATAAAAAGTTAAAAGGAATTCTATATTTCTCTTTAAATGCTTTTAGAGAACTTTTTGAATCAAAACTGATACCTAAGACCACAATACCTAATTCTTTATAATTATTAGATTCATCCCGGAATCCACATGCTTGTTTTGTTCAGCCCGGTGTAAATGCCTTAGGGAAAAAGTAAACCACTAATTTTTTCCCTTTATAATATTCGAGAGAATGCAATTTCCCATCCTGATCTTCCAATGAAAAATCTGGTGCCAGTTGTCCAATTTTTGGTGTATCTGAAAATAAAGGCATAATGAAAATCACAGCGATCAATAATTGTTTCATAAAACCAAATCAATAACCGCCACATAATGGCTCGCACAGCCACCTAAGACGAATACATGCCAAATAGCATGGCTATAAGGAAGTCTTTCCCATAAATAAAATATGATACCAACCATGTAAAACACACCACCAATGAAAATAAACGAAAGAGATAATTCAGGAATTTTTACTAACATTTCTTTTATAGCAACCATACAAAGCCAGCCCATTGCAACATACAGGATCACAAAAGGTTTTACATACCGATTCTGATAATAAAATTTTAAAATGACCCCGATGATGGCTATAACCCAGACAACAGATAAAATTGACCATCCCCAAATACCTCTCATGCTTACAAGACAAAAAGGGACATAAGATCCTGCAATCAATAGAAAAATTGCAGATTGATCAATTGTTTGAAATATTGCTTTCAATTTCGGCGTTCGGATTGTGTGATAAATGGTAGATGATAAAAATACAATAAGCATTGTAATGCCAAATATACTAAAGCTGACCTGTTCCCAGATTCCACCTTTTACATTAGCAAAATATACCAAAAATATCAACCCCACTGCACTGGCAATGACGCCGATACCATGAGTCAATATATTGGCAATTTCTTCTTTATCCCAATGAAGTTGTTGATTTGGTTTCATAATGAAGGAAAAAACCTAATCAGACCAACACCAAAATGGTAATATTTTTTAAATTTTCTCAAGTGTTACAAATGTATCAACTCAATTTTTACAAAGTGTATCTATTGCTTCTTTATTGTGGAATAGTCTTATTAAATTGATGAATTGGATAAGTAAAAATAAGGAAACTCATGCAACGTTTAATTCTCTTTTTCATTATTCTTCTGGTAGTTGGATGCGGTGGAAAATCCCCTGTGAATATCTACGATTCGGAGGAATATAAGAACCTAACTAAAAAAGAAATTATTGTGGGTGAATCCGTTTGGGTCACCACCTGTTTTCGTTGCCATATGTATGGAAGTATGGGCGCTGGATCTGTCCGTAATAAAGTACATTTTGAGCAATTGGCAGCTAAAGGTTTTGATCAATTATATGAGAGTGTCCTGAATGGTATGGAAGGTGAAGAAGGTGTCATGCCAGCAAAAGGTACCTGTTTTTCCTGCTCAGAAGATGATATAAAAAATTCAGTTTATTATATCTTCCATTTGGCCAAAAAAATCCAGGATGCCGAACTGGCTGAAAAAGAAAAAAATATTGAATAATCTTAATTTTTAGAAAGAGGAAATCCTTCCATGGATTCTTCCAGTTCTCTTGCAACAGTCAGAAAGGTTCCCACATCCATTTCCTTTAAATAAACTGCACCATGAACGGCACGAAGGTGAGGATTCTCATTCTGATACCAATAATCTCGGCCTAACATTAATTGCAGATCTTGGTGCTGTTCAACCCAGATCTTTTGAGAGAGATCACAAAAAGGGCCATCCAATTCATAGCTGGGGAAAGATGCATCTCTTTGGCTCAAGTAACAATTCATAAAAGTAGATCGAATGATGGCCATTGAATTTAACGTTACTGGGACAATCATATCCGCTTCAGCAAGATCAAACCGATACCAAACGTTTCGATATCCCCAAATCCGTAAATGAGATAAATCTGTTTCATCATTCCAGATCCGAACTGCGTCAGCAATAGCTTGTAACACTTTATAATGGGTATCGGGCCCACTCCCTTCCGGGTCAAGCGCTAAAGAAATAACGGTAGGCTTTATTTCCTTTAGTTGTTTCAGGATAGGCAAGACATCTCGATCTCGTTCGGGAGATTCTGTAAAAATATCACCCGTATAAAATCCTAATCTAAGATGATATATATCCTGAACACGCACACCATAATTGGACCAAACCAATTCTTCCTCATATTCACGAATTATCCCTTTCAATTTTTGAATTTCAATAGAGTTTTTTTCTCCATCATAACAAGCCATTAATTCAGAAATTATAGAATTGATACGGACTCCTAAATCATTTTTATCCTTGATAGGATAAATCTTAATCAAACCACGAATAACTCGATGTGCCAAAGCTCGATTTTGTTCACTTTTGTCTAATTTCGCCAAATTATCTAAATAATGGAAAACGTCCTTATCCCATTTTAATTTATAACCTTCGGAAAAAAAATCAGGGAAATCTGTCATTTGTATTTTTCCCTGCAAAAAGAATTCTAAAGTAAATGATAAAATATTAGTTATAAATCCATTTGTTACGGATGTAAACCCAGAAGTCATATTGACAAAATGATGGGAATTACTGGGTTCTCTAATCAAATGAATAATATGCGGCATCATCCCCAACATTATATCATCATGATGGGGTCCTGTATGGTAATATACCTGATTCGATTCATCTTTTATACCTCGCTGAACTTTTGCATGTATATTCTCTATAATCTCCGGCGCAGTACCTTCCCCCAACCCAGGAATAGTTTTACAAAGAGAATCATGTTCAAGGTCATCGAGAGATAATTTTTTTCCGAAGATATTTTTTCTTTTCGCCAGTCGTAGAAGTGCTCTTTGTTTCTTTACATCGTCCCAATTCGAGTTTCCCCAATATTGTTTTTCAGTATCATCAAGTAATTTTGCTGCACCATGAGTCAGGTAAAATCGGCTATTTTCACATCGCTGTAAAACCGTAGCGGGGTATTTTACATCAGGCAAATTTTCCAATGAATATTTCACAATGGATGCTTTCGCTTCCCCCGCAGCCGTAATGATCGCAACTGCATCATCTTTGAAAGTAATGGATGCTAATCCAATAGTGATTACAAGACGGTTCTTGCTGATCTCGATACCGCCTAAGTCTGTTGCTGCGGTGGCTTGTGTTTCAAAGTTTGTTTCCATGAGCCGTGTGGTCGAATTATGATCTGATCCGCGAACATTAAACGCAATATGACCATCAGGACCTATACCGCCCAGGAAGAAACCTATTCCACCCATATTTCGTATCTTTTCCTCATATTCAGTACACCACTGATCAATTAAATAAATGGAGTTCTGCTGCACTTTTTCCAATTCAGATTTTGGATCCCTGTAGCGCAGAGTCAAGTCAATCGTGCTATTTGGAAAAATATCTTTCCATTGTTTTGCATCGACCAATGGTATTTCTGCACAATTAATTAACAAAGCATTTTTCCGTGATATTCCAAAACCAGATAAATAAAAATCACTCACATAATTAAAGAAACTGTTATGTTGTAAAGGGTCCATGGGATAAAACTCATCAATTTGCACAAATTTGAGCTGGGATAGGTCCGGTTTTTGATCTATCCCCAGTCCATTTTCTTTCCTGAGATAAACAAGATCTTTGTCATTCCAATTGCTGAGAAAATGATGAGTCCATTTGATAAAGTATTCGGGAGTTTTACCCGTTGGTAGACTAATGACACCTTCCGGGTTCTTAGACACCCATTCTAGAAATCGTAAAGATGTTAAAAACCCAAGATCCGGGAAATTATCAACGATGATATAGGGAATTTTCGTTGTCTGGTTTTGAATATCTTGTCGTTGAAAAAATCGTTTTTCAACAGGTGACCAATTATTTTTTGTCATAAAATATTCTTTACTTTAATTATATCGGATTAATCTTATAAAACATAACACCATCGAATTTTGGCTCACCATTTTCGAAGTAATAATCGATAAAATTCACATTCATTGTTTTTTTGAATTCAGATGATGCATGTATCAAATTAGTTTTATCAATTATATATCCCTCATGTGCAATAACAATTCCCAACTTAAAATATTTTCTTTTCACAAAAGCTACGCCGCAAACTTGTGGCAATTTTAATAAAATATTTTCATTAATTTTTTCAGAAGGAATATAATAAATTGATTCATTCGATGACCAATTTAGATCTAAAAATTCTGAGCCATCTTCTTTTTTATTGAGTTCAATTTCAACTTTTTCCAAATCGTTTTTATGTGCAACAGATGATGTAATATCCATTGTTCGATCATGGTGCAAAATCCTGTCTGATGTATAATGCCATCGAGAAATATAAGTAGGGATTTTTTCTCCATTTTCATCCATTTTATAATGAATATCCACCATAGCATCCCGTGCATTTTGCCAGGTAAAACTTTCAGCAAAGGCTATGGTGGTCAATACATGAACAGTACAATCTGATGAATCAGCTCGTAGTAGGGGATCATTGTCCTTTCCCGATTCTTCACCGAGACAAAATAAACCGTAGGGCGTTCCAACCCGCCAGAGGTTCAATGCTTTCATCCGATCATAGTAATTGGGGAATCGTTCATGAAATTGCGGTAAATAAAACTCAAATTCTGTCTCTGAAAGCAACCATGGATCTGGAATAGTGTCTACCCATTTGAAGGGATCCGCCTGTGTTGTACAACTTATGATTAAAAAACTAATCACAAAAATGTATTTTATACCTACCATTTCAATTTAGAATATTCTTCCTTTTTATAGCGGTTAAATTAAACGATTATTTTAATATTATTCATTTAGAATATGATAAAATCAGTATAATTTTTATACTATTTATCAGGACTATCCAAGGAAACACAATTAATTATTTTCTTTCATAATATGGCAAAACATCCTCTAATAGACTTGATAAATGACAAGTCAATATTTACCTCTCTAGCTGACCAATACGGTACGCCATTATATATTTATTCTAATAATCGTCTGATACACAATATTAAAAGACTCGATAATGTACTTTGTAATAACTTTGACAAATACCATATATGTTATACCATTAAAGCAAATAGCAATCCCCATTTAATTAAAGTTCTCAAAAATGCTGTTCCGTCAATTGGTGCTGATTGTGCTAGCCCTGGTGAAATATATGTGGCAAAAAAAAGTGGAATAAAAGGCAATCAATGTATCTATACAGGGAATTATGAATCACCTGACGATCTAAAATTTGCACTTGAAAATGGAGTACATATCAATTTGGATGATATTACATCATTTAATCGCATGAAGAAAATTGGTCTCCCAGAAGATATTGCATTTCGACTAAATCCGGGTTTTGGGAAAGGGGCTTTTTCTCAAATCGTGACGGGAGGTAAAGATTCTAAATTTGGTGTTCCCCACTATGATGTTGTGAAAGCATACCGACTCGCCAAGGAATCAGGCATTTCAAAATTTGGGATTCAATCTATGACTGGATCAGGAGTATTAGATCCTGACTATTACCCAAAACTCATCAAAGAAATTTTAAAAGCAGTTAGATTGCTTAAAAAAGAATTAGATATCCATATGGATTATATTAGCCTGGGAGGTGGATACGGAATTCCTTACCATGATGATGAAGCGCCTTTAGACTTCAATAAAGTTTTCCAAAATGTGGCAAATAATTATCATGCTTACTTCGATAAACATAACGAACAAAAACCTGCTCTGTGGATCGAACCTGGAAAATCAGTCGTGGGTGATACAGGAATTTTGCTCACACAAGTGACAGGGAAAAAAGACAGTTATAAATCTTATATTGGCGTGGATGCAGGCATGGAGACATTAATGCGCCCTGCCCTTTATGGGGCTTATCATCGGATTTATAAAGTGGGAGACCCATATGCACCAAAAAACCATAAAGTGGATATTACAGGGCGTATTTGTGAAAATACGGATCGGATTGCAGTAGATCGCGAATTCCCTGATGTAAATGAAGGTGATTTAATTGCAGTCATGGATACAGGTGCGTATTCCTATACAATGTCCCATCAATTTTGCACACGACCTCGTGCTGCCGAAGTTCTTTTAGATGGAAACAATTCAACCTTGATCCGAAAACGTGAAACAATTGAAGATATTTTTTCAGGCTGTGATATTTAGAGTTTATATAATAATAGTACTGGTTGGTTGGTTATTTGGTCAAACTGTTCCGAGTATCCACCAAACCCAGTTGGAATACTATAACCAAAATTATATTCTCCCTGAATTACATAATATAGATCCCATCAGACCAAAAGTTGTACGAGATCGGATACCATCTAGAGATGTGTTTGGCTATCACCCTTATTGGATGGGGACTTCCTGGCAGAATTATAATTTTGATCTCATTTCTACTTTGGCCTATTTCAGCGCTGAAGCAAACACGAATGGCAGTTTGGAGAATCTTCACGGATGGCCTATTACCGGTCTAATCAACGAGGCGCATGATCACGGTACAAATGTTGTTTTATGTGTCACACTATTTAGTAGCAGTGGAATTGAAACTTTACTCAGCAATGCCACCTATCGTCAAAACCTGATCGATAATCTATTGGCACAGGTACAAGCAGGAAATGCTGATGGTGTTAATGTTGATTTTGAATCTTTTCCTGCCTCTCAAAAAGAGAATATGGTTACATTTATTACAGATCTTACTGAAACATTTCATTCTGAGATTCCAGGTTCACAAGTGACCTTGGCCATGCCAGCCGTAGATTGGAATGATGCCTGGGATTATAATGCATTGGCAACAATCAGTGATGGTCTCTTCATCATGGGATACGCTTATCATTGGAGTGGAAGTTCTACAGCAGGACCTGTTTCTCCCTTGACCGGTCCCGGTTACACACTCACCTGGACAGTGCTGGATTATTTGGAAAAAACCAATTTTCAAGCAGACAAATTGATCTTGGGTATACCTTACTATGGCTACGAATGGCCAACTACATCTAACGCACCAGGTTCAGCAACTACTGGAACTGGAGTTTCAAAAACATACTCTGAAATGGAACCACTTGCCCTTTCCTTTGGAAAACAATGGCATGAATCTTCCCAAACACCCTGGTATTATTATCAAGATCCAAATTGGAATCAAGGATGGTATGATGATAGCCTCTCTCTTGCATTAAAATATGATTTTGCACTTTATCATGATCTGAAAGGTGTCGGCATATGGGCATTGGGTTATGACGGTACCAACCCGGATCTGTGGGAACTTCTTTATGCCAAATTTAGTGGAGGACTGCCTCCCACTTCTCCAACTGACCTATCTATTAAAAATATTGGAGGAGGTGAAATTCAACTCGATTTTAGTGGTGCAAGCGGGGCCGATGAATTCATTGTTATAAGAGATTATCTTGAAATTGAATTAGATAGTGATACTATTGGTATTTTTTCCGAAAACCCAATATTAATTAGTGATTTAAACGAAGAAGAAACATATTTCATTAAAGTCGTTGCAACAAATATTTTTGGGAATAGTGATCCAACAGAAATGCTGGGTGTGGTGCCAAGCAACGAAGATGTTTATTGCTTAATCGTGAATGGGTTCGATAGAATGGCAGGGACAAATAATACGTTTGATTTTATTCGCCAACATGGTAGTGCACTACATATAGCAGGATATTCATTTGATTCAGCGTCCAATGAAGCAGTGATAAATGGAAATATTTTGTTAACCGATTATGATTATGTTGATTGGATTCTTGGCGAGGAGGGAACATCCACCAGTGCTTTTACGGGTACAGAGCAAACCCTAGTGAAATCTTTTTTAGAAAGTGGAAGATTTTTATTCGTCTCCGGATCAGAAATTGGTTATGACCTTTCCGGGCAAGGCAGTACATCGGATCATCAATTTTATACTAATTATTTAAAAGCAGATTATATCTCCGATGCAGCTGGTAGTAATGTTTATAGTGGATATGGGGTTAATAATAGCACCTTGGACGACATCGCAGGGATTACCTTTGATGATGGTTCCCAAGGTACTTACGATGTTGATTGGCCCGATGGAATTTTTCCGGTAGGAGACGCTTCGATTTGTGCAAAATATGACGGAGTAAATTATTCAACACAAGGTGGTATGGGAGTTGAATATGTGGGCACATTTGGATCAGGTAATGTGGATGGTGGGTTGGTTTATCTTGCAGTTGGATTCGAAACAATTTACCCCGAATCTAAACGAAATGAGCTTATGATAGAGATTATGAATTTGTATCAATCACAACTGGTAATTGAAAATAATTTACCAACCCTAATGCCATCTTCCCTTGTAATCAATAAATTGTATCCCAATCCAACTAATACTTCCTTTACACTTAAATTTTCATCAATAATAAACGAAACAATAATAATAACCATTACAGATATTTTGGGTAGAGTTGTGAAACAATCAACCCTGACTTCAATCCAAAATAAATCCAGTTTTACCTGGGACGGGTTAGATCAAAAAGGTCAACCAAGTCCGACAGGCTTATATCTTGTTTCTATCAGTAATGGAAAAACAGTTCAATCCAGGAAAGTGACTTTATTAAAATGATTCACCGGATTTCCTTTCTCCTTTTACTCCATATCCTTTTAGCCCAAACGGAACATCCATCAATTCATCAAGAACAGTTGGAAAAATATAAGGCAAAACTAAATCCAACTGTTGAAAAAATTCATGTTTTGACAGGCTTGGATGTACTGTTGGAAAAAAAGAAAAATGTCATTCAGGGAAAATCTATTGCGCTGGTTACCAATCATAGCGGAATAGATCGATTTGGTATTCCTAACTACAAGCGACTCATGACCATGGACGATGTGGATTTGAAAGTGATATTTTCTCCGGAACATGGGCTTTTTGGGGAGGCAGATGCTGGAGAGAAAGTCACCTATTCAAAGAGTAATCTGAACTTACCTGAAGTCATAAGTCTCTACGGAAAAACCCGGAAACCTTCAATTGAGATGCTTGAAGGGATCGATTTAATTCTTTATGACATCCAAGATATTGGTGCTCGGTTTTATACCTATATTACCACGTTAGGATTAGTCATGGAATCTGCTGGGGAACTAGGAATCTCAGTGATCGTTTTGGATCGTCCTAATCCAATTCGAGGCGATATTATTGAAGGACCAATCTTGAAACTGGATTATCAAACTTTTGTGGGTTATTACCCAATCCCAATTCGTTATGGTGGGACCGTGGGTGATTTGGGCAATAAAATAATCCAAGAAAAGTGGATCTCTCCCCTTCCAGAATTAGAAATAATCGATATGGAGGGGTGGAAAAATAATCTTTGGTTTGACGAAACTGATTTACCTTGGGTAAAACCGTCACCTAATATTCCGGACTTAGAAACAGCCATTATTTACCCTGGTATGTGTATCATTGAAGGAACAAATTTGAGTGAAGGTCGTGGAACCCAAAATCCATTTAAACTAATTGGTGCACCATGGGTAGATGGAAAACTTTTATCTCAAAGACTCAATAAATATCAATTACCAGGAGTTGTATTTAAGCCCGTCTTATTTACGCCTATTTCCATTCCGGGAATGTCCACTTACCCAAAATTTCAAGATGAAAAATGTGCCGGTATAGAAATTGTTATTATAGATCGAAATAATTATAACAGTGTAAATACAGGTATAGTTACTTTATTTACTCTTTACTCCATGTATTCCGAAAATATTACATTTAAAGAAAAACACTTAAACCGACTATGGGGTAGTGACCAACTATTAAAGGAAATAAAGAAAGGTACTTCGCCCTTGGATTTTATTCAATCCTACTAAGAAAAAAACACTATTTTATTAAAACAAGTTTCACAGTTTCTAAACCAGATTCATTTTCCGGGTGGGCAAAGTATAAACCATTACCTAATTTTTGGCCAAGATCATTTTTCCCATCCCAACTTAAATACTTAATTCCAGGCATTAAACCGGTGCCGTATATAGTTTTTACCTTTCTCCCAAGAAGATCAAAAATATCTATATATAAGTCAGTACCGTTAGTTAATTCGATGCTAAATGTAACTTGGGTAGAAAACGGGTTTGGAAAGGCCGGTTGAAAAAATGAAATTGGTGGAATCTCCATAGACTCCATATATTCAACAATATCTATTCGAATATTTGGCAATTCATACCAAACATTATCACCAGGACATGCAGTATTACCAAAATAATCCCTATGACCAAGAAGTGATGCCGGATTTTGCTGGTAAGCATCTGAAATCCAACCAAATAATTGTAAAATAGATTCTCGACTTTCAGATGTCATTGTCTGAAAACAATTTTCTTCAGGTGGATGGTAACATCCCAATAGGCAGACACCTATATTCCCTGTATTTGCACCACCTACGTGTGACCCAACAACTGTCTCAGGTCGGCCCTGATAAATATTACCGCCACGATCTACAAGAAAATGGTATGCTATATCATTCCATCCTCGTCCATTCTGATGAAAATCCTGAATCCACCTAACTTGACTTTTACCCTCAGCTAAATTTTCTGCACTACAACAGGCTGCATGATGAAGTGTCAACTTATCAATATAGGGATGGTTACTATAGGAATATTTTGGAGGTTCTGCTCCCCATTCTTCTCTTGTAACAATGATGGGTTTTGGAACATCACCATCCATCATATTCATCGGGCGTGAAGTAGCCTGAATTATCTCTAAATCAGGAATAAATCCAATTACTGATTTAATTTGTAATAATTCATTATCAATTATAGTATAGGAAAATTGACTAAATTTTTCCTTTGATTCATTGGTAAATGTTGCAAAGGTTGTACCCGAGTTTTCACCTTGGAATAGATTGCCCAAATAAGATTTAGATTGACCTCTTTCATTAAGTATAGAAAATGTTACACTAATGACAGATTCACTTTCAATCTCAAGCGCACCACCTTCTAATAAATAATCAATTTGAGAAGATTTTCCTTCATGTATGAAGAAAGATAAACTGTCATGGACTTGAAGAGAAGGATATTTATCAATTAATGGCCCCAAATCCCCAACTTGGGAAAATATAAGATTAAATAATAATAAAAATTGAAATGAGAAATTTCGTTTCAATTCAATAATAAATATTTATAGATTAAAAATTAAACCCTATTGACAGCCGCTCTACAGAACCTAAAGGCCCAAAATCTGAAATTGAATAATCCAATTTCAAAATGGTCGCCGTTCTCCAAATACGATAATCCAATCCTACACCAAATGTCGGACCTTCAATTGACTCTTCTTTAAATAAAGAAGGAATTCCTGTACGTACGGAGACAAGATTATTAAAAACTGCTTCCATGCCCATATTTACATACTCAGAATTATCATTGGGGTGTAGCGCATCAAAGCCGTAAGTAAGTTTTAAACTATTAGAATTAATGAATTCGCCAGAAATACCAACGCGTAAAAATAATGGTATTGGAAAAGATTCTGTTTCAAGATTTGCATTTATAAACTCAACATTTCCTTCATTCCCTGGATCCGGATCCACACTGATCTTTTGATCTCTCCCCTCCAATTTCATTTTACCACCATAATTACTTATGGATGCACCAAGTCTTACTCCTTTAAATGGTGTTGTAAATAATGCTCCAATATCTCCAGCAAAAGTACTCGCCGTTGCATGCCAAATATTCTGTTGGATATATTTAATGGTGCCACCTAGGGAAAATTTATCCGTCAAAGAACGGGCATAGCTTAGATTAACCGCTAAATCATTTGTAGAAAATTTTTCACCGGTTCCTTCAGGTTTTACAACAGTTCTTACGAGATCTTCCGGTGAAGAAAGGCTGATGACTCCAAATCCTAATACACCTGCCCCTTGAAGAGAAATTCCTGTAAAAATATGTTGATGTTTCATAGTAGCAAGCCAATCATGGTTTCCAAACTGAATACCAATACCTTGGATGCTTGCTAATCCAGCTGGATTCCAAAACATACTACTCAAATTAGATGTCAAACCAACACCTGCATTTCCCATTCCTGTACTGCGCGCATCCACTCCTATTTTTAGAAACTGAGCCACTGTAGTACCCGATTTAGTAATAATTTGATTGTTTCCATACTGCCCAAAGAGGATAGATGATATGAATGTTATGTGTAATAATCTTTGTATCATTTTATAACTGCAAACCTTCCAATTTTCTCACCCACGCCTGGTGCATTAACATGATAAATATATACACCAAAAGCTAATGGAAAATTATCTTTTGTGGTCAAATCCCAATGTTCCTGCCCATTATTCATTTCAGTATCGTGATTCAATGTTTGGACATGATCACCTGAAACTGTATAAATAGAAATGGTACATTGCATAGGTAAATGATTAAAGTAAATTTTTCGAGAGCCTCTGTCTTGATGGTTCTGTAAATCCAATTGTTCTAACACATTCGTTACAACATAGGGGTTTGGCACAACAGAAATATTTTTCAATTCATTTTGTGCTGTATTACTGTTATAATCACTTGCAATCGTTGAGAAAGTCATAGTATCACTCGCAGCAAATGGTCGATGAGTTCCTATGAAAAATACATCCCCATTTACAGGAGGTATTGTATCACCAAATTCAGGTTGAAAAAAAGTGAATTCCCACTTAGGTCTGAGAGGATCACCTTCCATTATAATTGCACGATCCCCGGGTGTCCAAAGGCTATCTGAATCACCTTCTTCAATTATGGTTACTTCTTCTTGAGCCAACTCCCGCCCAATAGTGACATCCCAAACTTGAAAATTCATCCTTGAGTACCCAAAAGATGAATGCAACGCGCTACTACTGGTATCAGCAATTTCATCAAAAAACCTAATCTCATAATCTCCAGGATACATGAATTGGTCTGCATCATTAAATGGTATGACATCACCAATCCAATTTGATCTAGATGAAGAAGACCAACCTGTACTTGATTGATCCAGAGCCAATACTACATCCTGAACTGTAATATTTATCCCATCAAAAATTGGATTTAATTGTTCAGACTGTACATGCTCACTATCTATGAATGGGGAATAGGTATATGTTATAGTATAAACTTGACCATTTAACATTTCCCCTGAAGGTATACCCCTAATTTTCCCCAAATCATTTAATATTTCATAATCATTACCCTGAATATATTCATTCCCATTTTCATCAATAACGAGAACAGATTCACCAACAATATTCTCCTTTAACAAACCAACAAATTGATCTAATCTAATTGTGATTTGTTCTTCAATGGGTGTTAAATCTCTCAGGCTATAGCGCGTAGGTGATTCTTTGAAGGTTAGCTGAAACATGTTGTCATTTTCTACTTCATCTGGACCAACAATTTCTAAATGAATGGTAGCTGTGGATACACCTGAAGGATGCTCAATAAATCCATTGATGCTGCCGGGCACATATCCTGTAGATGGTGATCTCGGGACAACCCTCCTAGTATTTACATCAAGAATTAGCTCATTTGTTTCAGGGTTAACTGTAATAGTTTTGGAACATTCTGTAGGCGGAATCTGCAAATCCACATCACCATGATCATAAGAAACAACAGTATAGTAATAAGTTTGACCATTAATCACATTATTAGAATCTATAAATGAATGAACCAGCCCAGTATTCTCACCTAAATTATAGTGAGTCCCCCTACCGGAATAAACTACAGAACTGAGGCCATAGTATTCATTCTCAAGATCAAATCTTGCAGGTGCTCCATTAACCATTTTTAATGGTTCAAAAAGAAATTTAGTACCAAAATCATCTGTAATTGTTTGTTGATCCAAAAATTGTGGATCCGTACTTCGATAGATTACATAGCCTTCAAAATCATATTCGTTTGATATAGGGTCAATAGACTCTTCCGCTTTGTTATCCCAAAATAAAGTGACCTGTTCATCCCCAGGAACAGCAGTGATAATAGGTTTTTCAGGCGGTTTAGCGAATTGATAATTCCTTTCATAAATATCCTGCGCTGTAATAGCATTCAAAGTAAGATCATCATGGTCTTCTCCAACGAGTAATGCAATAGAGAACCTTCTTGTTTCACCTGCCGGGAGGTCAATGGGACCAGAACTATAAATAAATACATAATCTCCAGCCTGGGTGGCATTTGCAGAATCAAAAACACCTGGTTGCAAAAAATCATTAAAAACACGATCATCAGCTGCAATTGTTGTTCCCGAAAATGATGGGGACGAAAAACCGGTTAGCCCAACCATATCTGCTTCATCTAAATCTGTCCATTCATAATTAGGTTCACCTGGTGCACGAATATCATATTCTTTATCACAATCAATTGGAGCTGTCGGTACTCCATCACCCTCACCACAGTCACCCGTGTTTGGAACACCATCTATACCAATATCGTCATTTTCAATATCCCAGTCATTATCATCATCTTCATTATTATTTCGACTTTCATCTATCATTCCATCATTATCATTATCTAATCCATCATAAGGATTCCCAGGACTTTCTAAAAACTTATACCCAAAAAAACCAGGGTTTCTGGCACTTCCACTCGCACTACCATCTTCATCCCAACAATAAACCATATTTAATTCATGATCAAAATAGGATAAATCATCACTCCAATCACTCGGGCCTCCAATATGAGGGTCACCCCACATGCCAAAGATCACTTCATGAAGATCTTTTTCACTTTTATTAGTCACTTTATAGATTAGAAAAATGATATCTTCTGCTAATGGATTTGCCCATTGGTAATATCGATATTCAATCTGTAAGCCCAAACCCTTTCGCGAAGAATCATTTGGAAAAGGATAATACTCAAATTCTTTGTTCCTGCGATCATCACATACAAAAAATGCTTCTTCATCTGCATTGGATGAACCTTGTTTTAAATCTCCTGGCCAAACATAATCTTTTAAATTGGGATTATACCAATCATCTGCCCAACTATCAGGTTTTCCATCTAAATCACGATCTATATCGCTTGATGTTGGAATCTTTTCAGAATTTGGATCCGCAAAATAAACACCTTCATCACTGTGAGCCAAAGGCTCCCAAGTCCAAAACTCTGACCCATCCGGAGATCGTTCAGGGTCTGTTACTAAACCATCACTAATTACTCTGGCAAACCAAGTTGTGTCACCATTCTCTACTTTTGGATAAGCATCCGGGTGACTATTGGGTGTAACCGAAACTTCAGCACAAATAAACGGGCCAAACTCATATCCATATCCCAAACCTTCCCAAATAATATCTGTGATTCTATTACCAGGCCTAGATATAGAACCATAATTCCAAATCTCAGATGTAATCTTATTCCCTGTGATAATTGCATATTGGCGACGTAGAATCTGTTCATCATCATCTAAAATGCGGGCGCGATTTCTTTCTGTCCATCGATAATACCGTTCAAACTTAGACTGACTCCATTCTTTCTTAGGGCCATCTTTGAAGTCTTTATCTAATAAAAATGG
>Ga0208641_1000746_pt1 | contig 18289 bp, 20 predicted proteins | sample ETN02SmetaG_2_FD_185789 | JGI IMG/M metagenome (GOLD analysis project Ga0208641, IMG submission 185789) | Marine microbial and viral communities from oxygen minimum zone, Eastern Pacific Ocean - ETNP2014F10-02SV253 (SPAdes) (version 2) | ecosystem: Environmental > Aquatic > Marine > Oceanic ... | reverse complement strand
GCAACGCCAGATCATGTAATTAGGGTTAAACCTTTCCCTTTAATAATAACACCAAAGAAAAATTCTTCTATTGATGAATTTAAAACAACAGCAAAAAAAGCTTTTGAAAATTATAGAAAAAAATACATCAATTATTTCAATGTAAATAAAAAAAAGGTTAAAGGAAAAAAAGTAATGTTAGATACTTCTCCAAGAGTAGTTCTAGTACAAAATGTTGGAGCGTTTACCATTGGGAAAGATTTAAATTCAGCAAAAATTGCTGGAGATTTAACTGAAACTAATGCTAAAATTATTACCTCTGTTGAAGAAACTTCCAGTTATAAATTTATTCCAGAAAAAGATCTTTTTGATATTGAATATTGGTCATTAGAACAAGCGAAAATTAAAAAACAAAAAAAACTTCTTGAAGGTAATGTTGTTGTAATTACCGGTAGTACTGGAACTATCGGCTTTGAAACTTATAAAATGTTTAAAAGCTATGGAGCCGAAGTTGTCTTACTTGATTACAATCTAAAAAGACTAAAAGATTTACAATCCAAAATTAAAGATATTTGTATTCATTGCGACGTAAGAAATAAAAAAAGTGTCAAAAAAGCTTTCAATCAAATTTGTGAAAAATATGGGGGAATAGATATTTTAATTTCAAATGCTGGAACAGCGACCAATGGTGCAATAGGTGAAATAGACGATAATATATTAAGACAAAGTTTCGAAGATAATTTCTTTTCTCATCAAAATTGTGCTTCTGAAGCTATTAAAATAATGAAAAAACAAAATATTAATGGTTGCTTACTATTTAATATTTCAAAACAATCAGTAAATCCTGGAAAAAACTTTGGACCATATGGTTTACCTAAATCTGCTTTACTTAGTTTATGTAAGCAATATGCGGTAGATTATGGTTCTTATGGAATTAGATCTAATGGAGTGAATGCAGATAGAATAAGAAGCGGTTTAATGAGTAAAAAAATGATCAAAACAAGAGCAAAAGCAAGATCAATTAGTACTGATGATTATATGAAAGGAAATTTATTATTAAATGAAGTTAAAGCAGAAGACGTTGCTAAAGCCTTTTTTCATCTAGCTACTTCAAAAAAAACTACTGGAGCCATTCTTGCTGTTGATGGTGGAAATATAGCTGCTTCTCTGAGATAATTCATTTTATTTTAGATCTTGATTTTTTCAAAATTAGCATAGAAAATAAGAATATAGAATTATGTCCGATAGAATAAAATTTTTTCTGGAAGAAAGTAAAATGCCGAAGACTTGGTATAATATCGCTGCCGATCTTCCTAAACCTTTATCACCTCCTCTTCATCCAGGAACATTAAAACCTGTTGGCCCAGATGATTTGGCACCACTATTTCCAATGGCACTTATTGGACAAGAAGTTTCACAAGATAAAGAAATTGAAATTCCAGGACCAGTTAGAGAAATTTATAAACAATGGAGACCTTCTCCATTATATCGTGCAAGAAAACTTGAAAAGTTTTTAGATACTCCCGCCAAAGTTTATTATAAATATGAAGGAGTAAGTCCTACCGGAAGCCACAAACCGAATACAGCTGTCGCACAAGCTTTTTACAATAAAGAAGAAGGAACAAAAAAAATAACTACAGAAACAGGAGCTGGCCAATGGGGAAGTTCTTTGGCTTTTGCATGTTCAATTTTTGGAATTGAATTGGATGTTTATATGGTGAAAGTAAGTTTTGAACAAAAGCCTTATCGTAAATTAATTATGCAAACTTATGGAGCAAGATGTGTTTCAAGTCCCTCAAGTGAAACAGAAAGTGGTAAAGCTATTCTTGCTAAAGATCCAAATACTACTGGAAGTTTGGGTATAGCAATATCTGAAGCTGTTGAGATGGCTGCAAAAGATAAAAATACAAAGTATTCGCTTGGAAGTGTATTAAACCATGTATTAATGCATCAGACAATTATAGGAAATGAAACTTTGTTACAAATGGAGATGGCAGGAGATTATCCAGATATTTTAGTTGGATGCACAGGTGGAGGAAGTAACTTTTCAGGTTTAGTATTTCCTTTTTTAGGAAAAAAATTCAGGGAGAAAATAAATACAAGAGTAATTGCATGTGAACCAAAATCCTGTCCTTCTTTAACAAAAGGTAAATATGTATATGATTTTGGCGACACAGGAAGACTTACTCCTCTAGTGAAGATGCATACTCTTGGTTCTCAATTTATTCCTCCAGCAACTCATTCTGGTGGATTAAGATATCATGGTATGGCACCAATGGTTAGCCATCTAAAAGAAATAGGAGCAATAGAAGCAAAGGCATATGGTCAAAAAGAATGTTTTGAGGCTGGTGTAAATTTTGCAAGAGTAGAAGGAATTGTCCCAGCTCCAGAAGCTACACATGCTGTTAAAGGTGCAATAGAAGCTGCGCTGGAATGCAAAAAGAACGGTAAAGGAAAAACCATTTTATTTAATCTTTGTGGTCATGGTCATTTTGATATGAAAGCCTATGGTGACTATTTTGATAACAAGCTTGAAGAAGATAAATACGATGAAGCTGGAATTAACAAGGCTTTAGAAGAATTACCAAAAATCGCCTAATATAATTTGATTTTAATCAATCCATTCAACCGCCGCAAAAACAGCTGGCTTTGAGAGATAATTTTTTCACTTAAATAATTTTTTTAATCCTTCCTTAGATGCTTCACAAACACCTTTTTCGGTAATAAGCCCCGTTATATATTTTGCTGGAGTAACATCAAAAGCTAAATTCATTGCTTTACTTTTTTTTGGATAAATTAATATTTTCTTTATATTATTACTTTCATCTAGCCCTTCTACGTATGATAATTCTTCTGAATTTCTTTCTTCAATTGGAATATTTTTTAGATCTTGAGTTTTCCAATCTATTGTTGAGCTTGGTAAAGCTACATAAAAAGGAACATTGTTATCTTTGGCAGCTAAAGCTTTCAAATAAGTTCCAATTTTATTTGCAACATCGCCCGTAGCGATTGTTCTATCGGTGCCAACTATACACATATCAACTTCGCCTTTTTGCATGAGTATTCCTCCAGCATTGTCGGCTATAATTGTATTAGGCACTCCTTCTTCGTTTAATTCAAAAGATGTAAGGAAAGCTCCTTGATTTCTTGGTCTTGTCTCATCAACCCAAACATGAACTTTAATCCCTTTTTTGTGTGCGTGATAAATTGGAGAAGTTGCGGTACCCCAATCAATTGTTGCAAGCCATCCGGCATTACAATGAGTTAAAATATTTACTGTATCTTTCTTTTTATTATAGATTTCTTCAATAATTTTTAATCCATTAAGTCCAATATTTTTACAAAATTTTACATCTTCTTCGCAAATTAATTTTGCTTCTTCTAAAGCAATTTTTAAAACTTCATTATTATTTACAACTAATAATTTTTTTAACATTCTATTCACTGCCCATTTCAAATTTATTGCAGTGGGTCTAGATTTAATTAAATCTTCACTACTCTTTTTAATAAATCCAGGATTATTATTTTCCGCAACCGCTAAAACTATTCCATATGCGGCAGTAGCTCCTATAAGGGGTGCTCCTCTCACCTCCATGATTTTGATAGCGTTTATTGTGTCTTTAACCGTTTTAAGATTTTTTACTTCAAATTTATGGGGAAGTTTAGTTTGGTCAATAATTTTTACTACTTGATCTTTTTCGTCAAACCAAATTGTTCTGAATGTTTTTCCATTGATTTGCATTATTTTTTAAAAAGTACTCTTCCAGCAATATTTTTTAATTTCTTTTTAGTTTTTTTTGTCATTAACTTTGGATTAGTAATAATAGCTGTATCAAGACAATTGTTGGCTGGATCGTTTTTTTTTATTCCGCTTTCAAAATTTCCTATGACTATCTTAATCATATTTTTTGCTTTTTCCGCATTATCCATTAAGGTTTTAATTATCATTTGAACTTCGACATTTTCATGGTCTGGATGCCAGCAATCAAAATCTGTTACCATAGCTATGGTCGTATATCTAATTTCTGCCTCTCTTGCTAATTTAGCTTCAGGCATATTTGTCATTCCTATTACATCAGCATTCCAACTCCGATATAAATTGGACTCCGCTAGGCTAGAAAATTGAGGTCCTTCCATAACTATATACGTGCCACCTCTTTGATATTTAATTTTTAATTGTTTTAAAGCATTTTCGCATGCATTTGTTAAACCAACGCTAGTCGGATGTGCCATAGAAACATGGGCAACTATTTCTTCATCAAAAAACGTTTTGTTTCTTGAAAAAGTTCTATCGACAAATTGATCTACTAAAACAAAGGTGCCTGGATCTAAATTTTCTTTAAGTGAACCTACCGCTGAAACAGAAATAATATCAGTAACTTCTAACTGTTTTAAAGCATCAATATTAGCTCTAAAATTAATATTTGTTGGTGAAATTCTATGACCCCTACCATGTCTTGGCAAAAAACAAACTTCCTTACCCTTGTAATTAAAGTTCAATATTTTATCTGAAGGATTTCCCCATGGGGTTTTAACTTTTTTCCATTTGGAATTTTTTAGCCCTTCAATTTCATAAAGTCCACTACCACCAATTATTGCTAATTTTGAATTTGTCATTTTTATAATTAATTATTATGATGTTTCTTTTTTAATTTGAATAAAAAAAATGGATTTAAAAAAATATATTAGGTCAGTTCCAGATTATCCCAAAAAAGGGATACTATTTAGAGATATTACTACCTTAATTAAAGACAAAAATGCATTCAAAAGTTGCATTGATAAAATTGTAGAAATTTCAAAAAAAATTGACTTTGATAAAATAGCTGCAATTGAATCAAGAGGATTCATTTTTTCATCTCCTCTTTCTTATATTTTAAAAAAACCTATTATCCTGCTAAGAAAAGAAAATAAACTGCCGGCAGATAAATATTCTGTGGATTTTAAATTAGAATATGGTGATGCTAAACTTGAAGTTCATAAAGATTCAATTAAAGAAAATGAAAAAGTTTTAATAATTGACGACCTCATTGCAACGGGAGGAACCGCTAAAGCAGCATCACAACTTGTTGAGCTATCAGGCGGAAAAGTTTCTGGATTTATATTTGTAATAAATTTATTTGACTTGGGTGGCTTGGATGACTTAAAGAAAAATTCTTACTTTACCGAGAGCTTAATCAGCTTTCCTGGTCACTGAAACAGTGACCCAACCCGGTACCAAGATTTTTTTCCCAACATAGCATTTATTGCACCTGAAGTCCTCGCGTAATAAATCTTTCTTTTTTGTGAATTGAACAAAATTGTATATAAAAATAAATTGAACATCGATCTAAAAAGCTTCCCATAGTTTTTATACACAGCATACAAATGACCATAATATTTTTTTTGATAATAGAATGTTGACCACATCCAATGCCAATTTCTTAACATTTCAAATTCTAAATTATATTTCTTGTCAGTAGATCCTTTTTTGCCCAGATGCTTTATGAGTAAGTTTTTGCTCGAATAAATTGTACCTTCGGTACTTTTAATTCTTCTACAAAGATCTAATTCATCGAAAAATAAAAAAAAATTCTCATCAAATATTTTTTTTGTTTCAAAATTGTCTAAATTAACCAACATGCTGTTTCCAGATATCCAATCAACTACTTCAAGTGAATCATGGTAAGATTTTTCCTCTTTTCTTAACTGTATTCTTTTATCAAATTCATCAAAAGATCCAGAAGATTTCCATGTAAGATCGTCTATGTACTTAGTGCCGATAATATGAAAATTTATTTTTTGATCTAAGTATTTATTGATTTCATCGAAAAAATTTTTTGCCAATATTACATCAGGATTTAAAATTAAGGCATATTTTGTCTTAACTTTTGATAAACCTAGATTATTTCCACCGGTATATCCCAAATTTTTACCACTCAATATTATATTTAAGTTAGAATATTTGTTTTCGAGTCTTTCTTTAAATACTGCATTTTTTGAATTTTCTACAATCAATATATTAGCTTGGGGGTCAATTGTATTTAAACAGTCAGTTAATATTTCTTCGTTCGTTTTATATGTAAGAATAACTACAGTTAAATTATGAATATTGTTCATCTGCTATAATTTTTATCAGATTATTTATTAAGAAAAAATGTATACTTTTTTTTTTCATTGCTGTAAAAAATCTTAATGCAAAAAAGGGCTATTGTTACAGGTGGATTAGGGTTTATAGGCAGCAATTTAATCAAGCTACTTCTAAAAAATAACTTTTTTGTTATTAACGTTGACAAAATTAGCTATGCGTCAAACTTTTATAATTTAAGAGATATTAAAAAAATTAATTATAAATTTTATAAATCTGATATTTGTGACAAAAAAAAGTTAAACTCAATTTTTGAAAAACACAAACCAGATGTTTTATTTAATTTAGCCGCTGAAACACATGTAGACCGCTCTATAAATAATCCTCAAGCTTTTTTTAAATCAAATATTATGGGAGTTTATAATATTTTAGAATGCGTAAAAAAATATATAAAAATCCAAAAGAATTTCAGAATGATACATGTTTCTACTGATGAAGTTTATGGAGACATAAAAAAATTAAAAAAATCTAAAGAAGGAGATAAATATAATCCTAGCTCACCTTACTCTGCTTCAAAAGCAAGCGCAGATTATTTAATTAATGCCTATGTTAGAACATATAAATTACCAGTAGTAATTTCTAATTGTTGTAACAATTTTGGACCAAATCAATTTCCTGAAAAGTTTATACCCAAAACCATATTTAATATTATAACGAACAAAAATATTCCAATTTATGGGAAAGGACGGAACCAAAGAGAATGGATATATGTCGAGGATCATTGCCGAGCATTGGTCAATATATTCAGGAAAGGAAAAATTGGTGAAAGCTATAATGTAGGAACAGGATTTGTATTAAATAATATAAAATTAGTCCAAAAGATCATGAAAATTTATTATTCTAACTTTGGCAAAAAAAAAAGGAATGTAGAAATTGAGTTTGTAATAGATAGACCTGGCCATGACTTAAGATATGCATTAAATAGTGATAAAATTAAAAAAAAATTAGATTGGAGTCACCTATATAGTTTTGATAAAGCAATAGTTAAGACTATAGAATGGTATTTAAAAAATCCAGAATTTTATAGTACTAAACAAAGAAAAAAATTTGATAAAAGATTGGGTTTAATTAATGATTAAAAAAGGAATAATATTAGCTGGAGGATATGGGACAAGACTTGGTTCTCTCACAAAGGCTGTTAACAAACAATTACTACCTCTTTATGACAAGCCTCTAATTTATTATCCATTATCAGTTTTAATGCTTGCGGGTATTAGAAATATTTTAATTATAACTAATAAGGATGAAAAATCTAATTTCATAAAATTATTAGGCGATGGATCTCAAATTGGTATAAAAATTACATTTTTGGAACAAAGTAGACCAAAAGGTTTGCCTGACGCTTTTATTGTTGGTGAAAAATTTATTGAACGAGAAAATGTCGTTTTAATTTTAGGTGATAATTTTTTTTATGGACAAGGGTTTACTAGTAGACTTAAAAATGCTTTGAAAAAAAATAAAGGTGCCACAATATTTACGTATATAGTAAATAACCCCTCAGATTATGGAATATTAGAAACTGATAAAAGAAATAAAATTAAAAAGATTATTGAAAAACCATCCAAACCTAAGTCAAATTTAGCTATAACTGGTTTATATTTTTTTGATCACAAAGTTATTAATTTTGCTAAATCACTAAAACCTTCAAAAAGAAATGAACTAGAAATTGTTGATTTGTTGAATATTTATTTGAAAAAGAAATTATTGAGAGCAGAATTTATGGGCAGAGGTAGTGCTTGGCTAGATACTGGGAATACTACAAATCTATTTAATGCTTCACAATATATAGCCACAATAGAGGAAAGGCAGGGACTAAAAATTGCATGCATTGAAGAAATTTCTTATCAAAATAAATGGATTTCAAAAAAACAAATATTAAAAAGAATTAGTTTCTATGGAAAATGTGATTATTCAGATTATTTAAAAAAAATATTTTAAGTGCTAAAAATATGAGAATTATTAATACTAGTTTTAAGGATCTTAGAATTATTGTTCATAAGAGACACTCTGATTTTAGAGGTAGTTTAAGAGAAACTTACAACAAAAAAATAATTAATTGGGACAAATTTATATTTGAGTATGCAACTATTTCTAAAAAAAATGTCTTAAGAGGATTTCATTTTCAACACAAGCATCAACAATCCAAATTTGTCACTGTTATTAAAGGAAAAATTTTGGATTGGGTGATTGATCTTAGGAGAAATTCAAGCACGTTTGGAAAAACTTTTTCTATAATCTTATCAGAAAATAACTGCAAATCTTTATATGTGCCTAGAGGATTTGCGCATGCATATTTTTCAATACAAAAAATGAATGTAATTTATTACAAATTATCCGATTATTATGACCCTAAATTTGAAGATGGAATTTGCTATAATGACAAAGATGTTAATGCTAAATGGCCTAAAACAAAATTAATTGTGTCAAAAAAAGATAAGCTTCTAGGTAGCTTTCAAAACTTCAAAATAAAATATAAAGGATTGTAAACAGTGTATAAATAGATTTATTTATTAATGTTTCAAATTAAAAATCTCATACAAAAGAAAATTTTAAGACTTAAGGGAAGTAAAAATATTTTAAAGATGAATTTTTTTTTTCACAAATATTTTGGTGAAAAAAACATAGGTGAAATAGGATTAAATTTTTCATGTAAGCCGGATAAGAAAAAAATAGTGCAAGAAACAATCAATCGAAAGAAATATAAATCTTATTTGGAGATTGGTTGCTTTGATAATGAGTTATTTGATTATATAAATTGTGAAAAAAAAGTTGGTGTAGACCCCTATTCGGGTGGAACAATAAGGAAAGCTAGCGACGACTTCTTTTCAAAAAATAAAGAAACTTTTGATTGTATTTTTATAGATGGTCTTCATATTTACCAACAAGTAAAAAAAGATATTTTTAATTCAATAAAATCATTGAACCAAAATGGGATAATTTTTATTCATGATTGTTTACCGAATAATGTTTATGATCAAGCTGTTCCTCGATGTAAATATGTTTGGAACGGAGATGTTTGGAAAGCAATTGTAGAGTTTAGAACCCTAGATTTTATAGATACTTATACTTGCTACGCTGATATGGGAATAGGCATAATTTTAAAGAATAAAAACAAAAATAAATTAGAAATAGATATTAAAGATTTTTCAAAGTTAAAATTTTCCGACTATTCTAAAAACTTTAAGGAGTACATGAATATTATCGAATATAATGAATTGGAAAATTTATTTTAAAAAATGGTAGCGGGAGTCAGAATTGAACTGACGACCTCGGGCTTATGAGTCCCGCGCTCTAACCAACTGAGCTATCCCGCCACAATATCGTTATTGATTTATAATACTTTTTAATTTTGATTCAATATTGATAATTAAAATTTCATTATCCACAATTTTAATTGCTTTGCAGAGCTGGAAAAACAGGACTTACTTTTAAAAATAATCTTTGATACTCTTGCTTTATACATCTGTTTGCTATGTAAATAACATTTGCTGAATTAGCAATTTTCTGTGCTTCTCGATTTTGAACACCGTACTGTAACCAAAGAACTTTCGCTCCAATCTTAACTGCTTGTTTAGCAAATATAGAGGCTTCAATTGATGGACGAAAAACATTAACTATATCTATCGGAATGGTAACATCTTCCAAATTAGCAACCACGGTTTCTTCATGTATTTTCTCTCCAATCGAAGAAGGATTTATCGGTATCACCTTATAACCAAACTCTTTTAAATATTTCATAACAATAATTGAGGGTCTCCTTCTAATCTTGTTAGAGGATTCTTCCTTTTTAATTGAACTTACACCAACCATTGCAATTGTTTTGGCTGATGTAAGAATCTGTTTAATTAATTGTTCATCTTTTGAAAAATTGGGCACTTATTTATTTTTCCATTTAGGAGTTTTTTTTTCTAAAAAAGCTGAAATGCCTTCTTGAGCATCCAAAGTTAACATACTTTCACACATTACTTTACTTGTATATTTATAAGCCTTATCTAATGGCATTTCTAATTGCTCATAAAAAGCTTCTTTGCCTATTTTAACAATTTTTGTGGACTTGGAAGAAATCTTTTCTGCCAATTTTAAAACTTCCTCTTCTATTTTTGAATGTTCAAAATAATCATTGATAAGACCAATTTCTTTTGCATATATAGCTGAAATAGGTTCTCCAGTTAAAAGCATCTTCATTGTTTTTTTTCTGTTCACATTTCTACTTAATGCAACCATAGGGGTACTACAAAAAAGCCCTATGTTAACACCTGGGGTGGCAAAAATTGCATCGTTGGTACTTAATGCCAAATCACACGTAGCAACTAATTGGCATCCAGCAGCAAAAGCTGCGCCGTGAACCTTAGCAATAACAGGTTTGCTATTATAAACTATGTTCATCATCAACTCAGAACATAAATTAAATAACTTCTGATAATCAGCTTTTCCTTTTAAAGAATTGATTTCTTTCAAATTGTGTCCAGCGCTAAAACCTTTTCCAGATCCTTCAATAATAATAACTTTTGTTTTTTTATCATTACTAAAAATTTTAAAACTTTTTATTAATGATTTCAGTGTATTTAAAGATAGAGCATTATAAGTGCTAGGTTCATTGAGTTTAATTCGAGAAATTCCATTGTTTGATGACTGAACAATAATTTTAGATGATTCTTTCATTAGAAAAATTTACCAGTGTGGCTACACTGTGACAAGATCGTTATTTCTCGGTAAAAACAGCTCTATTTAAAAGATTTAATAGGAAAATTTACTATTGTTGTTTTTTTAATTTATTGGCTGACCAGATTCCTTTTCTCACTCCTCCATCAGGATATGATAAAGTTCCTTGGCCATCTCTTTTTCCTTTTTTCCATTCACCAACGTATATCCTTCCGTTGGCATATTTCATTGTTCCGTACCCATACAATTTGTCTTTTGACCATCCTCCAACATATTTAACAAATAAACCTCTTTTTTCTTTTTTATTTTCTGGTGAGGATGCAGTAAAATTCATAGTTCCTTGGCCATCGCGTTTATTTTCTATCCACCCTCCATAATAAGTTCCTCCATCTTCGTAGGTGTAAGACGCTTCTCCATTTCTTATAGCCAGTTTTCCTCTTTCCCAAATACCTTCTTCTATTGTTCCGTCAGCTTTTGTCCAGGTTCCTTGTCCATTTCTTTCACCATTTTTATATAATCCAAAATACTTACCACCATCTGCTAAAAAAATACTTACTTCTCCATCCAGCAGGCCATTTACCCATCTCCCGGTATTTTCTCTTCCATCGGGAAATGTGAAGGTTCCCTGTCCATTATATACACCTTGAGCAAATTCTCCTTTATATTTGCCACCGAGATGATTAGTGAAAGCTCCTTCTCCGTGAAATGAATCTGATTTAAATTCACCAACATATACATCTCCATTAGCAAATTTGTAGGTTCCATACCCTTCTTGTTTACCTCTTTTAAATCCTCCTTTGTAAACTGCTCCATTGCTGTATGTATAGGTTCCTTGTCCAGAAAATTTTCCACCCTGAAATTCGCCAATATACTTAGAGCCATCTTTACCAAACAAAGTACCTTGACAATTTCTCCATTTGGCAAACATTTTCATTCCCGAAAAGGAAAATGTTTTAACTTCAAGAGGACTTCCTTCGCATTCAAGTAACGAACTTTCTGTTTGTGTTGGTTCTTTCCTGACTGCCTTGTTTTCTTTTTTCTTGGCTGTCTTGGTTTTTTCTTTCTTTGCTTTTTTTTTACCTATTTTAATACGTTCAATCAATTTGCCTTTTTTCCAAATACCATGATCAATATCTCCATTAGCGAATGTGTAAGTCCCTAATCCACTCCGTTTACCTTTTAAAAATTCTCCAACATATTTGTCTCCGGCAAACTCTCCGTCTCCCCATGCAAAAATTCCTTGACCTGAATATTTTCCACCTTGAAATTCACCAACATATTGAGAGCCATCTTTATTAATCAAAGTACCTTGACAATTTCTCCATTTGGCTAACATCTTCATTTTGGTTGCGAGACCTCCTCCCGTTAAAGAGAATTTTTTAACTTCATAAGGGCTTCCTTTACACTCAGGTAATGAACTTTGTGCCTGTAACGTATTGCAAAACAGTGTGCTTAGAAATAAGGTAACTAGAAATTTTTTCATTAAAGCTAATTATGAAAAATAACAATCTATTTGTAAAGTTTTAATTTTTAAATGTTGGAAAAAACTGGAATTCTTTTTGTCACACTCATTTTGCTACTCGTATTTTATATGGTAATCAGATTGGGCGCAGGGAGAAAAAAAGATATTGCTAAATCTCAGGAAATAACAAGTTATTTGAGCGGAGTTCGTATTTTAATAATTATATTAGCAATAGTAGCTTTGATTTTATGGTTTTTTTTATAAATTAATTTAAGGTGCTGGGTTTGGATTTTTTTTGTGAACTAAATTAATTTCTTCAATAATTTCAGAACTTAATTTAATATTAATACTTTCTATATCTTCTTTAAGTTGTTTCGTCGTTGTTGCTCCAATTATATTACTTGTTACAAACGGCTGTTGATTAACAAATGCCAAGGATAATTGAGTAAGAGAAATTTTATATTTTTTCGCAACTTTGAAATATTCTTCCACGGCTAAATTCGATGACTTTCCAGCATATCTTGGAAAATAATCTCCGAATAATTGTAATCTTGATCCTTCTGGTTTTTGATTATTTCTATATTTTCCAGATAATACTCCGGATGCCAAAGGAGAATATGCTAATAACCCGGATTGTTCTCGAACAGAAATTTCTGCTAGACCTACTTCATAAGTTCTATTTAACAAGTTATAAGGATTCTGAACTGACATGACTCTGGGCAAATCATAAAGCTTTGATAATTCTAAAAACTTGGAAAAGCCCCATGCAGACTCGTTGGAGAGGCCTATGTAACGAATTTTACCCTGATCAATAAATTGTTTTAATATTCTTAGAATGGATTCGATGCTGTTCCATTCTTTCTCTTTAACTTGATGTTTGTAACCTAATTTTCCGAAATAATTAGTATTTCGTTCGGGCCAATGTAATTGGTAAAGATCGATATAATCTGTCTGCAATCTTTTTAGACTTCCTTGAAGCGCATTTGAAATATTTTCTTTTGTATACTGGAGACCGCCACCACGTATCCATGAAAGACCAGGTCCCGAAACTTTAGTTGCCAAAATTACTTTATTGCGATTATTCCGTTCTCTAAACCAGTTTCCAATAATTGCCTCTGTTTTTCCAAAAGTTTTTTCGCTACTTGGGGCAGCATACATTTCAGCAGTATCAAAAAAATTTACACCTTGGCTCATTGCATAATCCATTTGCTCAAAGGCCTCTGTTTGATTATTTTGTTTTCCCCAAGTCATGGTGCCAAGGCAAAGCAAACTTACTTCTAAATCAGTATTTCCAAATTTTTTAAACTTCATAAAAAATGACCTAAATTTTATTCTATTATTTCTTCTGAATTGAATATTTTTCAAACAATGAAATCCCACTCTTAGTCTTGTGTTCGTAAGATTCTTTGAAACTATCTAGTTGCCAGCCTAACATTCTTTTGGTGATTTCCTCAAGATTGTTTTTTTTCCATCCTTCAGTGGTCTTTTCATTTTTCCAAATCATTTTTTCTTCATTGGTTCTAGCGCATCCATAACAATAGCCCGTCACAGGATCTGTTTTACAAATGCTTACACAAGGTGAAATGATCATATAAATAAAAAAACTAATTTAGAATGGATTAAGATATTTTTAAACCATTAAAATACATATATAATATTTGATGGACTGTTAGCTCAGTTGGTAGAGCGGATGACTCTTAATCATTAGGTCGTGGGTTCGAATCCCACACAGTCCACCATTAAACTAATTTCTTTCCGATAGTAAAAATCTTAATTATGACAAGATTAAAACAAGCAAATATCCAAATTTATATTTAATTATCTATCATGAAAAAAATTATAATTATACTTTCAACATTATTGTTAACCGGATGTTCAAATCATATGGTCAAAGTAGGAAAACGTTGCACTCCTGTAACCGACAACGGTACTTATGAAAAGTCATTTGTATGGCTTGTAAATAAAGATAATTTAAGATCCTTTGACAAAAAAATTAACAAAAAGAATTGTGAAATAAACGGGGAAAAAATATAAAACACTTTGTTATATTTTTCATTATTTTTTATCAAATTTATGATAAAAAAATATTATGAAAATCAAAGTCGAGCTATATGGAGCTAGCAAGGATTTTAGTCCTAAAAGTACTATAGATTTAGATTTAAAAAGTAACAGTCGTATTAAAGATTTAAGAAAAGAATTAATCAAATTTATAAATATAAAACACAACGGAAACAAAAATTTCTGTCAAATCGTAACATCCTCCGCATTCTGTTCAGAAGATAATAACATTGTGCATGATGATCATTTGATTTCTAAAGAACAAAAAATAGCGATTATCCCACCTATTGCAGGTGGTTAATAAGATATATTTAGTTATTCAAAAAATCTCTCGGTGTATTTAAATCGTTAAAAATTGATTTTGAATTTACTTTAACTAAATACAATTTTTTTTTGTTTCTCTTAATTATTTTTTTAGCTCCTTTATCACCTCTAATTTTTTTGAGTGTTTCAAGCATAGAATATTTAAAACCTACTGGATTTCCTAATTTTTTCTTATAAGTTGGTACAAATATTTCTTTATCTTTACTTTTGATAGCTTCGTAAATTTTATTTATAATTTTTCTCGAAATTTTAGGCATGTCAGCATGAATAATTAAAAATCCTATATTTTTATTTGGAATTCTTTTTAAACCAGTTTTGATTGAACTTGCCATACCAAATTTATAATTCTTGTTATAAATAAAATTAATTTTTTTATTTTTAATTATTATTTTTTTAACCTTTGAATTTTGAAAACCTGAAACAATAATTATTTTCTTTATCTTACTTTTTATTAAAGTATCTAAAATGTGGTTAATTAAATGTTTTTTATTATATTTTTTTATTAATTTGTTATCACCACCCATTCTTCGAGATTGACCTGCTGCTAACAAAATAGCTGAAATCATAATCTTTTGTATGTTTCGGAAACAAGTTGAGCGATAATTGATAAAGCAATTTCTGGAGCAGAACGACCTCCAAGTTTTATTCCAATAGGTCCAAAAATTCTTTTAATTTCTTCATCCTTAAATCCTGCCTCCTTTAATCTTTTATAGCGATTTTCGTGAGTTTTTTTACTACCAAGTGCTCCTATATAAAAAAAATTATTTTTTATTGCATACTGAAGTGCCGGATCATCAATTTTAGGATCATGTGTTAAGGCTATCAAAGCAGTATTTTGATCAGGTTTACTTTCCTCAAGCGCTTCTTTTGGCCATTTATTAATTATCTTAATATCTGGAAACCTCTGTTCCGATGCAAAATATCCTCTAGGGTCAATTATTGAAATTTCAAAGTTTAAACTTTTTGCAAAATTCACCAAATACTGTGCGATATGAACAGCACCAACAATAAAGACTTTAATTGGACGAATGTAAGTTTCAACAAAGATATTTGTACCTTCTATTATGCCGTTCTTTTTTTTATCAAAATAAAAACTGATTTTGTCTTTATGTTTTTCAATACTTTTATCGACAGATTTATTCTTTTCAAAAATATAACTCTCTCCATTATCAAGATTAGTAACAATTGCAAACTCAATCTTTTTTCCTTTTTTTTCAATAATTTCGTTGAGTAATTGTCTTTTCATTCAATTAATTTGTTCGAGAAAAATTGCGATTTCACCACCGCAAGCTAGGCCTATTTCCCAGGCACTTTCATTCGAAACTCTAAATTCTATTTTTTTACATGGTTTATTTTCTTTTAATAAACCTAAGCATTCTCTAACAACTGCGGTTTCAACACATCCACCTGAAACTGATCCAGAAAAATCTCCCTTATCATTTACAATCATCCGACTCCCAACAGCTCTGGGTGAAGATCCCCATGTTTGAATAACGGTAGCTAAAACAACGCTTTGATTAGCCATAATCCAATCTTTGGCTTCATCTAGTATTTTTTCATCAAACGAATTTTTCATTTGATATATATTAAATTATAAATGATTGGGTTTGAAAGAACTTATTTACAACCTGCAACAGCTTTTTTAGCCAAAACTTTGATTAAGTGTGCTCGATAATCTGAAGATGCATGAATATCAGAGTTTAGACCTGATGATTTAATTTTTACTCCATCTATGGCTGAGACTGAAAAATTAGAATTTAAAGCATTTTCAATTTCCTTGCAGCGGTAAACAACTGATTGTGCGCCTGTTACAGCGACGGTTACCTCAATTTTATATTTAGCAACATACACACCGACCATAGCATATAAAGATGCTGGACTTGGAAATTTTTCATAGCAAGATTTAGTGGGAACTTGAAATTCTACTGTTTCAATTAATTCTCCTTTTTTTAAAGCTGTTTCAAACATGCCTTTAAAAAACTTATTTGCATTAATCTTTCTATTACTAGTGTGAATAGTGGCATTTAAAGCTAAACAAGCTGAAGGATAATCAGCCGTAGGATCGTTATTTGCAATCGAACCTCCTATTGTTCCACGATTTCGAACTTGGGCATCTCCAATGCCATCCGCTAAATGTGCTAAAGAAGAAATTGATTTCCTAACTTCTTTTGACGAAGCTACTTCCGCATGTTTAGTAATTGCTCCAATTCTTATACTTTTACTTGATACTTTTATTCCAGATAAATCTTTGATGTTTTTAATATCAATAATATCTGAATAAGATGCAAGACCATGCTTCATCGCCGGAATAGTGGTCATTCCCCCAGCTAGATAGACTGATTTACCCGAGGCTAATTTCTGTGCTTCTTTAACACTTTTTGCCGAATGAAAATTAAAACTTTTCATAATTTATGCTGCTTCCTTATTATTTTTTTTATTTTTTTGTAACGCGTTACACACTTTCTCCGATGTTGCCGGCATTGATATATCTGTACCAATTGCATCAATAACTGCGTTCATCACCGCTGGTGGAGCTGCAATAGCTCCTGCTTCCCCACACCCTTTGACGCCTAAAGGATTTGAAGTTGCGGGTGTTGATGTATAATCAATCTTTAATTCCGGAAAATTGTTTGCTCTCGGCATCGTATAATCCATATAAGATGCGGTAATAAGCTGTCCAGATTCATCATAGTGAGCATTTTCATATAAAGCCTGTCCAATTCCTTGAACTACACCTCCGTGAACTTGGCCTTCAACTATCATCGGATTAATTACGGTTCCAAAATCATCTACCGCTGTATAGGCAACAACTTTAGTTTCACCAGTATCTGAATCGACTTCCACTTCGCATATATGAGTGCCAGCTGGAAAAGAAAAATTTATTGGATCGTAAAATGCTGTTTCTTTCAATCCAGGCTCAACCCCTTCCGGAAGAGGAGATTTAATTTCTCCGTATTGTCCTGGTAAATAACAGGCAAAAGCTATTTCACCTATAGTTTTCTTTTTATTAGAATTTTTAACAACAAATTCACCAGCTTTAAAATCTACTTCTTCTGGTTTTGCTTCTAACATATGAGCTGCAACCTTTTTACCTTTATCTATAATTTTATCACAAGCTTTTGTGATTGCTGTTCCACCAACTGCAAGAGATCTTGATCCATAAGTTCCCATTCCAAATGGTCCTTTGTCAGTATCACCATGAACTAAATCAATATTTTCTATTGGAACACCAAGTTTATCCGATACAATTTGAGCAAATGTCGTATCGTGTCCTTGTCCATGGCTATGAGTTCCGGTAAATACCGAAACATTTCCAGTTGCATTAAATCTTATTTCGGCAGATTCCCACAAGCCAACTCCTGCGCCTATAGACATAACCACTGCTGAAGGCGCAATTCCACACGCTTCAAGGTAAGTTGAAAAACCTATGCCTCTTAATTTCCCTTTAGATTTAGATTCTGTTCTTCTGTTTTCAAAATTTTTGTAATCAGCCAATTCTAAGGCTTTGTTTAAGTGCGCAGAATAATCACCTGAGTCAACATTATGGACCAAGCACTGCTGGTGAGGGAATTTACTTATAAAATTTTTGTTCCTAAATTCTGCCCTATCAATTCCCATTTCTTTTGCAGCTTTTTCAACTAATCTTTCAATCATGTAGGTTGCTTCTGGTCTACCTGCTC
>Ga0208641_1000736_pt1 | contig 18447 bp, 16 predicted proteins | sample ETN02SmetaG_2_FD_185789 | JGI IMG/M metagenome (GOLD analysis project Ga0208641, IMG submission 185789) | Marine microbial and viral communities from oxygen minimum zone, Eastern Pacific Ocean - ETNP2014F10-02SV253 (SPAdes) (version 2) | ecosystem: Environmental > Aquatic > Marine > Oceanic ... | reverse complement strand
AACATGGTCTGGATATCAAAGTGCTTATGATGCTCACATGAAAAGTGCTGATAGTGCACAAATGAAGGCAAATCTATCTTTAGCTGCTGCAATAGGTGCTTTAGCATATGGTTATTTTACTGGAGTTTTTAGTGATGACGATTAATTTATATATAGAGTACAATTGATAAATAATTGGCAGATCTTTTTCGAAAAACATATCTAAAAAATTAAAGCATAAATCAATCGCCGAATCGGATTGGTAGAAAAAGAAAAAATAAGTGTTGCAGTAGTAGGTCTGGGTTTTGGAGCAGAATTTGTTCCAATCTATTTAGAACATCCAAACGTAGAATCTGTTATGATTTGTGATTCAGATGCTGAGAGGTTAAACACAGTCTCAGAAAAATTTAATATTAAAGAAAAGTACACAGAGTTTTCCGATATCATCAATTCAGGTGAGATTGATGCTGTCCATCTGGTATCAGGCATCCCGGATCATGCGGAGCAAACTCTTGATGTATTAAATTCGGGTAAACACTGTGCCTGCGCTGTACCTATGGCAACATCAATAGAAGATATATGGTCAATTGTAAATCTTCAAAAGGAAACTGGGTTAAACTATATGATGATGGAAACAGCAGTATATACACGTCCATTTCTTTTTTCAAAGGATCTTAAGGATAAAGGTGAATTTGGGAAAATACAATTTCTCCGTGGGGCCCACTATCAAGATATGGAAGGTTGGCCGCCTTATTGGGCAGGTTTACCGCCAATGTGGTATGCTACGCATGCAATAAGCCCACTCCTTGCAATAGCTCAATCAAGAGCAACCAAAGTACATTGTTATGGATCAGGTAAAATTCGAGACGAGTTAGTCACACAATATGGTAATCCTTACCCAATAGAGACAGCAATATTTGAGTTAGATTCTCCTAATCTAAGTGCTGAAGTAACTCGATCGCTATTTTATTGTGCTCGCCCTTATATGGAAAGTTTTACTGTTTATGGAGAGAATGCCTGCTATGAGTGGCAGATGGAAAATGAGTCTCCTGTTCTCTTTCGTATGAGCCCTGTTGTACCTGGAGAGCATCGGACTGAGATATTAGAAAGACCGGAGCCTCTTGATCGTACTGAATTATTACCACAATCTATAAGAAAGTATACTAAACGGTTTGTGTATGATAGTGTTGAAAAGCATTTATCATTTGAACAGGGGGGCGGTCACCATGGTTCGCACCCACATCTTGTTAATGAGTTCGTTAGTAGTATCATCGAAGGACGGCAGCCATGGATTGATGCTGTTACTTCTGCAACCTGGACAGCTGCCGGTATCTGCGCACACAAGTCTGCAATGATGAATGGTACAGAAATAATGGTTCCAAAATTTGATGATTAGATTTAATAATAATAATTTTACAACTACATAAGAGGCTCAAAATATGTCAAATAGTACAGAAATGAGAATAAAACAGAATCAAAAACTTGGTACGATCTCGATATATCGAGCTGGTGGGCGGCTACCGATTCTAACTCAAAATGCAAGATCAGACCACAGACCATATATACATCCAATCATTGCTCCAGATGGTAAGGGACCAATTACTGAATATAGCCCAGGTCATCATAAGCACCAGACGGGACTATATTGGGGTTTTACCAGAATAAACGGTAATAATGAGTTAGTTCCTGATGACAGTCTGACATCCTGGTTCTATGGTAGGGAATTTAAATATTATAAGAAGCCAGATGGCTCTTGGGGTAAAGCTAAAAGAACAATTGAGCAACAAGAAAAAATAGCTCAGGCAATGGGTAGAGATTATTTCAGTAATTACGGGGCAGAGTACTGGCGATTAGATTCGTCAACCGTGGTTGACTCAATTGGTGAAAAAGTATCTTGGCAAACTGTTTATAATATGTTGGATGAAAATGGTAACACAATCATGGTAGAAACTCAGAAATGGTCTATGAGATTGACTGAAGACCAATATATTTTAGATCTAGAGTGGTTGGGTGACGCAAAAACTGATATTACAATTAATGAATTTGATTATGGTGGAATGTTTCTCAGAATGCCCTGGAAAGAAGGTGTGCGTGCAGAAGTTATCAATGCAGCAAGGCATCGTGATTTGGAAGCGGAAGGTAAAAAAGCAATGTGGCTAGATATTGGTATGCAGGTTGATGGGCGTGATGATCTTGCGCACATTGCAATTTTTGATCATCCAAAAAATACTGACGCCCCTACACCTTGGCGAGTTGATGGGCAATTTGGTATTGGTCCTGCTCGATCTATCGATGGTGATTGGAGTATTGAAAAAGGCACTACCGAGAGCATCCGATATCAGTTACGAGTCTTTACCGGGGAGCTAGAAACTGGTCACATTGATGAGATGTGGGAAACATTTTCAAAAGGAGAAACATTATGAGATCTGTAATTTGTGTTCACGAACGGTTTGAGCGTCATTGGTCATTCACGGCCGATTACTGGCACCTTAGATGGCAGGAAGAAGGGGGGAGCGAGTTATATCGAAGTGAAGACCCTGATGCCAGAATAACTGAATTAGTTCCGAATCCTGCTGAAGTACAGCGGTTAGTCATACTTGGTTTCCCTGCAGAATCGGAAGATCTCACTGCATTTACGACACTTGAAGAGTGCTATTGGGATGCTGGCTGGAGTGATGTATCATCATCAGGAATTGAAGAAGCTGAAACTAGAGGAGTAAATTTTCTATACGTGCGTGAACCACCTTATGGGGACGTGCAGTGGGGCCAATCCGTAGCCGAATTTGCTCTAGGATTAACCATCTGTGGGCTTAGACGCATACCACAGACCTATAATGATATGATCAAGAGCCATGAAACATGGGATTATTCTGCGCCGGGCACCGATCTAGGGAAACCAGGACAGCGTTCACAACAAATGGGTGATGACACCAGGTTTACTAATGGTACCATCGGTGGGAAGAGAGTGCGCATAGTAGGTGCGGGAAATATAGGTGCACGCTATGCAGCATGGTGTGCTGCCCTTGGAGCTGACGTGGTCGTTTGGGATCCAATTGCAAAAGATGCCACGTTTAATATTGCGGGTGCCAGAAGATGCTTTGATAAATTGGAGTTGGTAAAGGATGCTGAGATATTCGTACCTATGATGCCGCTTTTTGATGCAACTAGGGGCATTGTTAACGCTGAGATGATAGATGCTCTTCCCACAGGGTGCCTGGTTATAGCGGTTACACGTGCACAGATATGCGACTGTGATGCGCTTTATAGACGGGTTTTAAATGATGAATTATCTATGGCGGCAGATGTTTTTGACGTTGAACCAGTACCCTTAGATTCTTCTCTTTTGGGACGGCATAATGTGGTTCATACACCACACAACGCTGGTCGCACGATCGATGCTAATCGTACACGTGCAGATGATGCTATTGCCCGATTTCGTCCTCGTTAAGAACCTTCGTATTGTAGAACAGATAATTGCTTTCTGATTCATTATAAGATTGTTACAATTAAATTATACCGATTAATTATTTTTTATCACTATAACGGGATGACATGGTGAAATTCAAATATTATGTGATTTTCGGATTCATTTTATTTTTAATCACAAAGTTCCCAGATTGGAAAAAGAAGAAAAATTCAAAATCTTACATTGATTGGTCAACAGTAGTTGATGACCCGAATGAGCATCTGTTATATGACCTATTAGATGTATATGAATTTTCTCCAGGGAAATTAGACAGCAGTGCTTTTGTGAAAAAGTTATTGGAAAAACGATTTAATATAACATTAAATCATAAGCCATATAATTACTATAAATATCAAAACTTTAGATCATTTTCATTAGTTGCTGGAGACATACCTGATTTATTTGTTCAAAATTCTACCTCTCTTAATAAAGCTGCAAAACATGGTTTTATTTGTCCTGTACCTATAGAAATAATTGTTAAATATGCCCCAACATATGCGGCTATGGTGCAAAAATATGCGCCCTATGGTTGGACGGCTGCAATGGTGGACGGTTACCAGTATGGTATTCCTCTTGTAAAATCATATCCTTTCCCCAGAGTTGGTATCTGGCGTAAGGATTGGCTGGATGCGGTTGGTATGAATAGAACTCCTGACACCATTGAAGATTATACAAATGCATTAAACCGATTTAGGACTGAAAAGCCTGATGCAAAAAGTTTTATAGCGGCATTTGGAGTTGATCTAGATGAATCACAGAAAAAAATGGTTTTAGACAATGCAAAATCAACCTGGGGAATGGGAGGTGATATCGGTGCATGGCGCTATGGCATGTTTACCGATATCTTTGGTGCCTATGGCGTCCAGCCTTTTAACTGGATGTTTGATAATGGTGAGCTTAAATGGGGTGGCATACAGGATGGTGCACGCAATGCCCTACAACAGTTAAACACTTGGTACAAAGATGGTTATATTCACCCTGATTTTGTTACCGATCTTTGGTACATGGAAGGACTTCAGAAATTATACTCGAGTATTGTAGGGTATTTTGCTTTCTGGTCCAACTATACATATAATCATATTGATAATGATATCCCAAAAACTATGGCACGGCTTCAACGTGACAGGGATATCGAATTATTAATTAACATCGGCAAGATAGAATCCGAAGCAAGAGAATTGGTAATTGAGAAATCGGATCGCTATATCAATTTGTGGACACCTGCTCGAGTTCCTATTGGTCCAGGAGGTCAACGCGGAATAAGGGGAGATCAAGATTTATTGCTTGGTTTTAGATCTATTCTTTCATTTGGCCGTCATATTGCTGATGAGCCCGAAAAGATTATTCGATGGCTAATAATGATGGAAACTATATTAAATGATGAAGAATTAATGGTTTCTTGTGGATTAGGTATTGAAGAGTTACACTGGCGCTGGCAGCAGCCTGGAGAAATTAAAAAAAATATTATGGATGAAGATGATGCCAGTGGTATGGGCCAGGTTCAATTGACCTTTGTGACAGATCCTGAAAGTGTAGTGGTAGCGATGGAACCTTATGGAACATCATTTAAAAGGTCGCACCAGGGTTTACATTTTTTTCTTGAGTCAGGCCCCTCTCGATATTACTCTGGTACATTGGTTTATGTCCCAGTACCTGAGCCCATTAGAAAAAAATATATTTCCAAAACACAAGTAGAATGGGAAAAGAAGTATACCCCAAAAGAGTGGGCTGATAAATGCATTTTCGGAGATGCGGAGCAGCTTGTACCTGGCAATATTATAACACAGGTCAAAGGTTTAATTGCATACCAGCAAATGGCATACGCAGAGTTTATAACTGGAGAAAGAGGGTTGAATGATTGGGATCAGTTTGTTTATGAATTTGAGTCTCGCGGAGGGATCGAACTACAGGAAAAGATGATAGAATATTATGATCAAATAATTACAACAGAGAAAAAGGTAGACTCATTAATCCATATTAGTTCTGTAATAAATAATAGTTAAAGTCCCAAAACAGAGGTGCCTGAAAATACATCGGGTATATCTTTCTGGAATACCATGCGAACATATGTTAAGGGTCGCAATACTCGTTTTCGTTCAATTCCTGATTCTTGGGTGATGGCAAAGACGGGTAACCCCCGCAAAAATCAGTGTAAGATTCTGGCACATTCTTGCCTAGTTAAGTGCAAAGGTAACTTTCTTGGCTTCCATTCGTAACCACAGCTGGAACAACGCTTCTTCTCCCATCGGACTGAGTATAATTTCTTGAAACTACACTTTAAACATTTTAAGCGATTTGCTATATGAGTAATCTAAGAACATCACTGATAAACTGGTATTTTCCCCAAATAATTATTAGGTTTTCATTCTAAAATACAAAGAATGAGATTAATCACATACAAAACTACGACTATAGCTATAGTCCTAATATTATTTTGGGTTATATTAAAATTCCCTACTTGGAATAAAGAAAATATAGAACCAGTCCAAATTATTGATTGGTCAAATGTTAAAGATGATCCAAATGAACATTTAGAATTTGAATTGATTATGCCTGGAGATGCAGTTGATAGTCCAGATGCTCTTTTAAATGAAGATGCCTACGCTAAGAGGTTACTTGAAGAACATTTTAATGTCACTTTGAATTATAAAATGGTTGATCCTGCTACTTATGAAAGAAAGGCTGCTTTGGTCAAAGCGTCAGGATTTATCCATGATGTCCTAATTGAGGAAACATCCATGCTGAAGTCTTCTGTAAAGCATGGGTTTATTGTACCTATTCCTTTTGAAGTAATCTGTAAATATGCACCATCTTATGCTAGAATAGTTCAAGAATGGGGTAACTATGGTTGGCAGGGTTCAGTTGTGGATGGAGTAAACTATGGGATACCATTAATAATTGCTGATGCAAGATATCCAAAGGTTGGTATATGGCGTAAAGACTGGTTACATGCAATAGGATTTGATAGGGTGCCAGATAGCATGGAAGAATATGAAAAAGTTTTTAAATTATTTAAGACAAGTAAGCCAGATGCGAAAAGTTTTTTACTGGCCTTTGGTCATGAGTTGGATGCTGAACAGCAGCAAAAGGTATTAGATGAATCGAACCCAGTGTGGGCTATGTCTGGAGATGTAATAAACTGGCGAGCAGGAATGTTCACAGAAATTTTTGGTGCTTTCAATGTGCAGCCCTTTAATTGGGTATTAAGGGATGGTGAAATTGCCTGGGGGGGTACCCAGGAAGGATCCAGGAAAGCGGTGGAACTTTTACATTCATGGTACAAGGCTGGCTTTATACATCCTGATTTTGTAACCGATGAATGGATGGGGGAAGTACTGTCAAAACTATATGCAGGGGTGACTGGTTATCTTGCACATTGGTCACTTTATTCAGAACTACATCCTCAAGGAGAAAGAGTCCAAACTATGGGACGACTTCAGCGAAATAGAGATCGGGAACTATTATTGAGACTCGGTAAATCAAAGTTAGAAGCAGATAGTCTTCTAGAAAACCAATCCCAAAGATATGTTAATCTGTGGAGCCCTGCAACGGTCCCAAGAGGTCCTGATGGCTACCGCGGTCACCGCTTATATGGAGCAGTTGGAGGCTTTAGTGGTGGGTATTATGCATTTGGTAATACTGTCATAGAAAAGCCCCAAAAGGTTTTGCGATGGCTTAGAATGATGGAAACAATTATGAATGATGAAAACCTTTTAATTAATATCAGTATGGGTAAAGAAAACCTGCACTGGGAATGGCGAGATAGCGAATTGGGTCCAGAACCAGTTGGGAAAGAACCTTTTGGTACCATGTCTTATAAACGTAACGCAGAAGGGTTGGGATGGAGCCTGTGGCACCAAGAGTATGGTTACTTAGTACAAGTACCCATGAAAGAATTTATTGTAAAACGTTATTTCCCTCCAGGTAAAATAGAGTTTCGGAAAAGGTTTACACCATCGGAATGGGGAGATGAGTGCTTATTCGGCGATACCGAATCAAACGCTCCTAATCATATTTCTAGTCTGATTAAACGTATGAACCTATACCAACAAACAAAACTGACAGAATTTATAGTTGGGGATTTAGATATTTCAGAGTGGGATAATTATGTGCGTGAGTACAATATGTTAGGAGGGGATGAGATCCTAATTGGTATGCAGCAATATTATAAAGAGATCTTAGAAACAGCAGACAGAGTTAATTCAAATATTAGTATATTTGAACATAAGTCCTTATAAACTATAATTATGGTTCAGAATACTAGTCAGTATCAAAAAAATAAAGTTCTCCTGTATATGTTTTTACCATGTGCAGTGTACTACTTTATTTTTGATTATATACCTATGGGGGGGGTAATAATTGCCTTTAAGGATTATAGTATTAGGGACGGTATACTTGGTAGTCCCTGGATTGGAATGGGTCATTTTGATACATTATTTGGGGGATCTGAGTTTTTACTTGTCCTACGAAATACACTTATGATCAGTATAATAAAGATAATCTGTGGATTTATTGCACCAGTAATCTTTGCGCTACTACTCAATGAAATAAGAGCGGGATTTCTTTCAAGAGGAATTCAGTCTTTGAGTTTACTACCGTATCTGTTCAGTTGGGTTATACTTGCGAGTATTTTCCGTTTGACTTTTTCAAATAGCGGGCCTGTAAATGAAATGCTTAGTCTAATCGGTGTAGATAAACCAGTAAACTGGTTGAGCGATGATGTTTGGTTTATTTTTGTTATAGTAGTAACCGATATATGGAAAGGATTGGGTATCGGCGCAATTATTTATCTTGCTTCAATAGCTTCTATACCACTCGAACTTTATAAGGCCGCGAAAATAGATGGAGCAAACCGTTTCCAGCAGATGTTATTTATTACATTGCCCCAATTAAAACCAACTATGATTACTCTTCTTATTCTAAGTATGGGTGGTTTTCTTAGTGCTGGATTTGATCAGATATATAATATGTATAATCCTCTTGTGTATGATGTAGCAGACATTATTGACACTTATGTATTACGCATGTTGACCGATCTGAATTTTGAGATTGCAACGGCAGCGGGTATGTTCAAATCAGTTGTCGCTGTTATATTAATTATGATATCAAATACAATATCAAAACGGCTTACAAATGGAGAACAGGGTCTCTATTAATCATGATTAAAGAGTCTTTTAGTTCAAGATTGTTTGATGTGGTAAACATATTACTATTACTTATTCTTTCTTTTACTATGTTTTACCCATTTCTATATTGTTTAGTATTAAGCCTTAGTTCTGAAGCTTATGCTTCCCAAGGTGGGTTCTTTTTATATCCCCGATCATTCGATCTTACGGCTTATGAGGCAGTATTCTCAAAGCCCCACCTTCTAACAGGTTTGATGAATAGTATTTTACGGGTATTAATTAGTGTTCCTATATCAGTATTCTTTACAGCACTCTGCGCTTATCCACTTTCCCGAAACGAGACACCATACCGCAGGCCACTATTTCTTTTTGTTTTATTTACCATGTTATTTAGCGGTGGAATGGTTCCAATATATCTGCTTTATCATAATATTGGTTTACTTGATAATCGATTGGTATATCTTGTCCAGGGCCTTATGCTTGCATTCAACGTTATTCTTGTAAGAAATTATTTCCAAAATATTCCTGAGAGTATGCACCAAGCTGCAATGATTGATGGTGCTAGTGAATGGTATATTTTCTTTAGAATCTATTTGCCTCTTTCCAGACCGATTTTGGCAACAATAGCAATGTTTCAGACAATTTTTCATTGGAATGCATGGTTTGATGCTATGATATATATGACATCAGATACAAAAGTAGTCTTGCAGGGCTTTCTGCAGAGGATTGTAATACAGCAAGAGTGGCAGCAACTCCGAGATATTTACGTTGGGTTACCACCAGAATCAATTAAAGCGGCTACTGTAATTATAACTGTCGTACCAATATTATTTGTTTTTCCATTTGTTCTTCGTCATTTTTCGAAAGGAATAATGCTCGGAGGACTAAAAGAATGAGATAGTAAGTAAAATGAGTGATCTAGTACTAAAAAACGTATCAAAAGTCTTCAATAATAATGTCACGGCAGTTCGCGATTTTAATTTAGAAGTCCAATCAGGAGAGTTCATGGTTTTGGTTGGCCCTTCAGGATGTGGTAAATCTACAACACTAGCCATGATTGCTGGTTTGGAAGATTTAACCAGTGGCGAAATCCTAATTGATGGTGCTACAGTAAATACATTGCCTCCTAAGGATAGGGATATTGCTATGGTATTTCAGAATTATGCTTTATACCCTCATATGACTGTCTACGATAATATGAGTTTCAGCCTTAAACTTAGACATTGGGAAAAAAGTAAGATTGATAAGCGTGTCAAAGAAGCGGCTGATATTCTTGAAATGAGCGATTACCTGGATCGTTTTCCAAAAGCACTTTCAGGGGGTCAGCGGCAGCGTGTTGCATTGGGCCGGGCAATTGTAAGGAAACCTAAGGTATTCCTTTTTGATGAACCTCTATCAAATCTTGATGCAAAAATGCGAACTGTTATGCGCCTTGAATTAAAAAAACTGCATGATAGGCTAGGAGCAACTATGGTTTACGTGACCCATGATCAAACGGAAGCTATGACCTTGGGTGATCATATCTGCGTAATGAATGATGGAGAACTGCAGCAGATGGATACTCCACTAGAAATTTATAACAATCCAAAAAATATTTTTGTGGGTAGTTTTATAGGCTCACCACAAATGAATTTGATTGATGGTCGGCTGGAAGCTGATAGTGATAATTATGAATTTATTTCAGAACTTTTCTCCATAAAAATTAAAATTAATAAAAATACTATTGGTGATGATATAACTAGAGATGTCAAAGCTGGTATTCGCCCAGAGCACCTTTTTAGGAAACAACAGGGTGAAAATGATTCAAAAATAACTGGACGAATTGCTATTATTGAGCCATTTGGCAGTGAAACATTTATTTATGTAGAATCACAGCAGCAGTTGGTTGCGCGTGTGAAAGCTGATAATACCTATAGTGCTAGTGATGAGATTGAACTATGGGTAAAACCAGAGCATATTAACCTGTTTTATGCAGACTCTGGTCTAGCAATATTTTCGAAATAAAATCAAAAAAGAAATTAAATAATACATTACTTTAGTCTAAATTATGTTTAAAATTTCGTTGGAGAGAATATTTGAAAAAATATTATTAACTGCAAAATAGTTGTTTATTTTTCAAGAACTTCGCCAGAAGCCCATTTTATTCCACCGAGAAAATGTTGTAAGAATAATTTTTCGCTATAAGATTCATTTGTGTGCCCAAGGGCAGTGTAAAAGACTCGACCACCATCAAAAGTATGGTACCAGGCGATAGGATGATTAGTCCCATTGGTCCCACCTTCATATGAGTTTTCATCTATTTTGATTAAAATATTAATCTCTTGATTTATATCCTTGAAATTGTACCACTCATCTGTACGAATCCAATCATCTGGCAACATTGCCGTACTACTATGAGATTTATCTACCACAATTAATTTTGCTTCTTGAATTTCAGGATGACCATTGAAGTAGGCTCCTGCTAGCTTACCATACCAGGGCCAATCTGTCTCAGTATCCGTGGCACAGTGAATGCCAACCCATCCACCGCCTCCCTGTATATAATTTTTAAAATGTGTTTGCTGGTCATCATTTAATACATCCCCTGAAGTATTTAAAAAAATTATAGCATGATAGTTTTTCAGTCTCATCGACTCAAAATATGATCCATCCTCAGTATGAAATACTTTAAAATTATTTTTGGAACCCAAATCTTTAATGGCATCTATGGCTGGTTCAATAGATTCGTGTCTGAATTCTACAGTCTTTGAAAATAATAAAATATTTTTCATCTGTTTTACTTGGCCTTGGCAACTAATCTTTATCAGTAAGACTAGTAAAAATAATACCAACGAAAAAATTTTCATTATTAATCCTTTCAATTTTTATTAAAATCGCTCAGTAAAATACTAGAGTATTAATGAATAACTGAATACATTATTTGCTCTACATTGTTTTTAGTATTCAATACTACGCGGTGATTGACTGAAGGAACCATAGTGTTGTAAAACTTTAGCTGCTTGATTTGCTCCTTGAAACAACGCTTCAGAAATATCTTTTTTACGAAAATAATAGTTAGTAAAAGCTGCTTGGAACGCATCACCGCATCCAGTGGTATCAATTTTATTAGAAACTATTATGGCAGGTTGAAAATATAATTTTAATTTTGTTATAGCAAAACTCCCATTAGGCCCCATAGTAACCACAATTAAAAGATTGTTGTTCTTTATAATTGGTCCAAATAGCTCAACTGTATCTTTATTACCACTAAAAAAAGCAAGGTCAATTTTACTAAATATTTTTGGTGGAATAGGTAAGGTCGTTATATCAGAATAATCACCGAAATCAACGACATATTTGTTATAGTCTGATTGTGAATTCAAAATCTTTGATAATATTGAGCTTTTATTAACCCCATCGTAATGCGTAAAGATAATATCATGCAACCTAATAAAATTCTTTATAGAATTAGTTATATCAAGTTGGCCTAATACATTCGCTTTATACCCACCAGCAGGAAAGAACCGATCAACATCTTCCCTTACTTCAACTTCACATTCTGCTGTTTTGCCGTTTTTTATTGAAATATGTGAGATATCAACATTTTCATTTGATAAAGTATTAAGCGCCCAAGATCCCATTATACCATCACCAACACAGCTTACCATTGATACTTTTTCTGCGCCAGAACGCTTAGCATTAACAGCAAAATTTAGTCCAATACCTCCAATAAAATTGAGGTCTTGGTTCTTGTAATGATCAATAGTAATCTCACCTATTGATACAATTTTCAAAGCTTTCTTTTTTGTTAAAAACGTTATTAACTAAAATTATAAAAAATCGAATTCTTAGATATGATCACAAAGAATAAACTTCGGGAGCAGGCCAAAGATTCATGGCGCCTAAGCATAGTCGGCTAACTATTAAGCCTGATTTTCTTAGGTGGGTGTATAGCATGGATTACCCTATTTTATATTTAGATTTTATTCATAATCGTAAGAAATTAACGAGTTAATATTTAACCTACTAAAAGTAAAACCTTTTTTGATATTGTATTCTATGATCGTGATTATTACCCATTATAAGAGATTATAAAACAAATAGTATTATGGTTACAGAATCAATAGACTTGTTAGCTTTGCCGAAACACTAATAAATTAAAAGTAGTATTTTTAAAGAATTTTAATCTAATTCCTAAAAATGCCTTTTTTCAACATTGGCTTAATTGTAGAGCCGAAAAAATAAAGTTTAAGATAATTATGAATAATAGAAATCTTTTATTACTTTTATTTATTTTGCACACTCCATTTAACACGTTTGCACAGTCACAGAAATCTGAATTTAATCTTGATCAAATTTTGGTAGTTGGTGATCGATCTAATGTAAAAATAAAAGAATCAACGATACCATCCGGGGTTTTAAGCAAGACTGAACTTGAGTCTCTGCCAATAAGAAATTTGGCCGATGCATTAGAGTATTTACCAGGAATAACTTTTGGGAATCTAGATGCGTCAGGGCATATACCTATACCAATCATTAGAGGATTCTATGGAGGTGGAGAAGCAGAGTATGTATTGCTACTAGTTGATGGTATTCCTGTAAACGACTTTAACAATGGGATTGCGGACTGGAATATCATCCCTGTTAACCATATTGAGAAGATTGAATTAATACGGGGAGGCGGATCAAGTGCATACGGTGATTTAGCTATAGGTGGTGTTATTAATGTAGTCACAAAACGTAATATTCTTAAAAATAATTACAGTGTTTCAGTTAAAAATGACCTGTACAACCGTAGGGCTTTAAATCTAAATACAGATTACCAAAAAAATCTTAATAGCATAGGTTTAAATATTAGCCAAGAAAATGCGGAGAGCTATAGAGAACACTCAAAATATAAAAAAAATACATATTCAGGGTCATACAGAAGATTATTTAATTTAACTAACGCACTCAATATAAACTTTAAGTACGACGAATTAAATTTAGAAAATTCAGGCGCCCTCACACAGGATTTGCTTAATGAAGATCATCTTCAAAGTCACAGTATGTATGAAAATGATTATAGAGCATATAATAAATTTAGTGGTACAATACAATATTCCTTAGGCAGTGACAATAGAATAACGATTCTATCCGGCTTTCGTACACTGGACCAGGATGAAACCCGGACATTACAACTGACAAGTGATATAGGTGATTCTCAATTTGAGGAACAAACAAGCACTGTGTTTTGGAACCAACTCCAATATCATAGAGCCCTAAAAAACCTAAGAATATTAATAGGTATCGATAGCGAATATGGTTTTTTCACAAGTAATTACTTTGATATTCAGAACAAACAAAAATTATCTGGTGGATCCGGAACTGGTAATAAACTTGGATTATACTTACAAACAAAAAGAAAAATTGCCGATAAGGTGGATATTATAGCTGTATTGAGGTTAGATAATATAAATAATGATGGTAAGATTGATAGCAGTGAACAAAATATGAATCTTAGTTATCAATACTCGCCGAGGATAGGCGTTAGCTATCAATATATTAATTCTAAAGTACTGGAAGGATATATTTTCTCTAACTGGTCTAAGGCATTCAAATCCCCTACGCTTGATCAATTGTTTGACTCACGTCAAATTAACTTTGGTTATTATAATATTAATTATTCGAATTCATCCTTGTTACCCCAAGAATCCGATAATATTGATATTGGATTAAATCAAAAGATAATTTTAAAAAATAATATATATGGGGAGTTAAGTATTGTTCTTTACTCAATGTATATAGAAAATGAAATTGATTTTGACATTTCTACCTTCAAATATGGAAATATTTCTGAGAGTATACACAGAGGGATTGAAGCCAGTTTTGGATTATTTTTAAGTGACCGAGTGAACCTGAGGCACTCTTCAAACTTCACAGAAGTAAAATTCGGCGGCGGTGATTATAAAAATAATACGTTAAAAAACATCCCCGAATTATCTTACACAAACAGGATTACCATTAAAATTTCAGAGCAATTAAGTTTACTCTTTGGTCAGAAATATTTTGGTTCAGTTTATATTAATGATGAAAATACTGAATCACTACCTGCATACTCCATTTTTGATGCAAATCTCAAGTTTACTAGATCAAATTATGGTATAGATGTAAGTATTTTCAATATTGGAGACAAACTGTATAACGGAAGTGCATATATGCTATTTGACCAAATGATTCAGCAGAATGTTAAATTTTTCTATCCTGCCCAAAAAAGGAATTTTCAACTTAGTTTAAGCTTTAACCTATAAGGATCCTACTTAACAGTGACTAATTTAACTATAACAAATAAAGTCGTAGTTGGGATAGGCGAATTACTATGGGATGTATTCCCTTCAGTCAAACACATAGGCGGTAGCCCTGCAAACTTCATCTATCACATTAACCAGCTTGGTGCAAGCGGTATAATAGTTAGTTCAATTGGAAAAGATTCGCAGGGGAATGAAATATATGATAACCTAAAAAGAGTGGGAATCTCTGGAGAATATATACAGCGAAATAATCATCTACCCACAGGCATCAGTCGGGTACAAATAGATAACGATTCTACACCCAGTTATAAGATTGATGAAAATGTTGCTTGGGATAATATTGTTCAAAGCGATGCAATAAATAAACTTGCCAATGAATGTAACGCTGTATACTTTGGAACTTTAGCCCAACGATCCAAGGTTTCTAGAGATACGATAAATAAATTTCTACAAAATACAAAACCAGACACACTGAAAATATGCGATATTAATTTTAGAAAACCCTTTTACAATCAGGAAATAGTTTTCAAAAGCTTGGAAATATGTAATATTCTTAAATTAAATATTGATGAGTTACAAATTTTGTGTGATATCTTAATAATTAATGAGTCGGAAGATAAAACACTTGAAATCCTTACAGAAAATTATAATTTAGACTTGATTGCACTAACGAAAGGAGAAGGAAGCCGTATTTTTTCAAAAGATTGTGACTCTCATATGCCTCCAAGAATAATTGAAATTGAAGATACGGTTGGAGCAGGAGATTCTTTTACTGCTGGTATGGTGATTGGACTCTTAAAAGGTTTATCATTAATTGAAGTTCACAAACTTGCAGACCAGATAGCTACCTTTGTCTGTACCATGCCGGGAGCAACACCGGAATTAAATTTTAATTAAATTAAATCCATAGATTTTATTGGTAACTTACGAACTCGAACCCCAGTAGCAGTAAAATTGCATTGACAACCACAGGTGTAATAGATGGTAATCCAGGTTCGTCAAGGACAGGTCTATGATCATTGGGACGCATATAATGCACCAATTCTAGGAATCCATCTATCTGAAAATTTGAAGCAACGCTATCAATCAAAACAACAATTAGAATGGCAAAAAACCTATCGAAAGAAAGAATTGGGTGATCAATGTATTTTTGGTGATGCAGAAGGCCTCGCACCAGAAAAATTAATTCCCACAATAAAACGCTTAATTGCTTTTCAGCAATCAGCTTATGCCGAATTTATAACGGGTGTACGTGACCTAAATGATTGGAATGAATTTGTATTAGAATTCCAAAATATTGGCGGTCTAGAAACTACGCTAAGAATGAGAAAGCACTATAATGATATACAGATGATAAATACCAGAGTTGATTCTCTTCTATCCTTAGCTAATTGATAAGATCATTCTATATTTAATAATTTAATCCGGGGTCTTTCAACTTAACTATATTTGCACGCTCTTTAGATAGTGATTCTAAAATATTTTCAGAAAACATAAGATTTTGACCCCAATCCTTCATCCAGCCAATACTGTAACAATAGTATAGAGAGCTCCTAGGGCGTCCACTTGTATTAACGACCGAACCGTGTGTCAGTGATTCTGTGAAAATAATTATTCATTTACAATTGGAAAAAGCACAGGTGTTTTTCTAAATAAAGCATTCTATGTCGCAGATATATCAATAGATGATCAGGGTAGAGAAACAATTAATAGAAAAGGATTAGCATTAGTTACAAAACCTGGAGTTAACAATAGTTATTCAATTGCAAAACAAATCTTTGGTAAGTCAGTCTCGGTAGGTGACGTGATGATTGAGAACTCTAAAAATGGAGTTGAATCTAATTTCGAAATAATTTATCCTTATGATTTCAGCTTTGATCATAAGCCTACATCTTTCTCTATTGACGCTTTAGAAGTTGATGATTATAATGTAATCAGTACAAGATCCACTGGATTAAGATATGCGTTAAAAACTGATATATCTGAAATAACCGGAATAAGAAATTTGTGGCATTATCAAGGTAACAGTCTTTCATATATGAGTGAGTTATCAGATCTTAAATTATTTACATTTAATTGTAGAATAGATTATCAGTGGGGACTATTTAAGAGATTTAATATAAGAAGGTTGTATATAAGTCCAGGTTGGATAAATGGCTGGACTTTTTCACTAAACTTTGGTAGTCATGAAAATAATATCTATTATTTTTCTTTGCAAAAAAAGTGATGAAAGTAAAAATCAATTTGGAATAAACCCTTCTCTTTAGCGGGGGTTTTTATATATGGGATGATGAGTACATTTTGGTATTACTTAAAGGCTTCACTCAAATAGAAACTAATGAGGTAATAATATGAAAATAAATACAATGAAATTGATAACCTTCATATTCACTCTATTCTTATTCATCTCTTGCGAGGACGACAAAGCAGAAGAGAAAGTAAGTTGCAATGAGGTTGAGTTATACGCTGCAGTATCGGCAGAGTATGGTAAATTGTTTTCTGAATTCTTGACTGTTTCTGGAGTAACTCAAGCAACATGTACATCGACAAAAGCAGCGATTCAAGAGTTACGGGGCTGTATGTCAAACGACTCTAATTTAAAGACTGGTGTAGATGCATATTCTGATTGGACTAATTCTGTATGTAACTAAATGAAACGCCTCTGGCTCAAATAGCCTCCTAACAGGGGCCTTTTTTGTTTATACTATAAGTTATTACATTGATAATATGAATAAATATGTTCACGGATATTCTGACTATGAAGCAAATAGATTGCATGATCAGGCAGATTCTCTTTCAGACTTATTACATTATGATTCTGTTTGGGAGAAGGGTTCTATAATACTTGAAGCAGGATGTGGTATAGGTGCGCAAACAAAAATCGTTGCTCCAAAAAATAAATATTCAAAATTTATTTCAATAGATATATCCTTAGAATCTCTTGATCAAGCAAGGAAAATTGCTGATTCTAACAGCATTGATAACGTCCTATTTCAAGAAGCCGACATATTTGAATTACCATTTGAAGATGAATATTTTGATCATATTTTTCTATCTTATGTTTTAGAACACATGCCAAATCCAATTAAAGCATTGGATAAATTAAAAAAAGTCTTAAAAAAGAATGGAACTATAACAATAATAGAAGGTGATCATGGATCAACTTATTTTCATCCAGATAGTGATGCAGCTAACAAAGCAATTCAATGTCAAGTTGAGCTCCAAAAACAAAACGGAGGGGATGCCAATATTGGAAGGAAATTATATCCGCTATTGAATCGGTCGGGTTTCAAAAAAATTGAAGTTTCTCCAAGACAAGTTTATGTGGATGATTCTAATCCTAAATGGGTAGAGGGGTTCACTAAAAATACTTTCACAGCAATGATTAAAGGGGTTGGAGAAGATGCTGTATCGAAAAACCTTATTGGTAAAGAAGAATTTGAAAAAGGGATTAATGATCTAAATAGAACAGCCGAAGGCGGCGGTACTTTTTGCTACACTTTTTTCAAAGGAATTGGTACTAAATGAAACGCCTCTGGCTCAAATAGCCCCACATTCGTGGGTTTTTCTGTTTATAATAGAGACACCTTTTGGTAGTGATGATCTT
>Ga0208641_1000729_pt1 | contig 18497 bp, 19 predicted proteins | sample ETN02SmetaG_2_FD_185789 | JGI IMG/M metagenome (GOLD analysis project Ga0208641, IMG submission 185789) | Marine microbial and viral communities from oxygen minimum zone, Eastern Pacific Ocean - ETNP2014F10-02SV253 (SPAdes) (version 2) | ecosystem: Environmental > Aquatic > Marine > Oceanic ... | reverse complement strand
GGAAGCCAGCATCTCGTCAATTGCCGACCTGATCTCCTCGATGCCTACCCCGGTCGGAGAATCGACTCCGATCACCGGTGCCCCCACGAGGAAGGTGCCCTCGACCTGTTCATCGATCTCCATGCGTGCCAGGTCAATCAGGTCTGGTTCTGCGGGGCCGACCTTTGTCAGGGCAATGATGCCGTGGCGTACACCCAGCAGTTCAAGGATGCGCAGGTGCTCCTCGGACTGGGGCTTCCAACCCTCGGTGGCGGCAACAACGAAGAGGCAGGCGTCGACCGCCCCCACACCGGCCAGCATGTTCTTGATGAACCTGACATGCCCCGGCACGTCAACCAGCGAAAGGGTTACTCCCGAGGGAAGCGTGGTCATCGCAAAGCCCAGATCAATTGTGAGGCCGCGGGCCTTTTCCTCGGCGAACCGGTCCGGGTCGGTTCCCGTCAGCGCCTGTACGAGGGTCGACTTTCCGTGGTCCACGTGTCCGGCAGTGGCGACAACGTGCATCGTCTGATCAGGTCAGGCTGTCGATCGCTGCCCGCACCACGTCGTCATCGCGGGGGTGCACGGTGCGCAGGTCGATCACGGTCGACCCGTCGTGCACTCGGGCGATGATGGGAGGTGCGCCGGTCCGCAGTTCGGCAACCCGGTCACCCGGGATGACCAGGCCGGCTGAGGGAATCTCCACGCCTGGAAGGGTGCCGCCACCGGGCACGGCGGTCGTGTCCGCTGTCAGGTCCGGGGAAATCGCCGAGGCCCTGCGCCGCAGTTCATCCACGGGGGTCGTAGCCATGCGCCAGAACGGAATGGACCGGCCATCGCGGCCCAGGTAGGTGAGGGCCAGTTCCTGGAGCGAGCCCAGCACGAGGCCTCCAGGTCGCAGGGCCCTGGCCAGCGGATGAGCCACACACCGGGCCACCAGGTCGGCTCGGCCGGCGATGATGCCGGCCTGGGGGCCGCCCAGGAGCTTGTCGCCCGAGAAGGTCACCAGGTCGACACCGGCCTCCAGCGTCTGTCGCACGGCCGGCTCGCCTTCCAGCCACGACGGTGGGCCATCCTCGAGCCACTGACAGGCCGAATCGACCAGCCCCGACCCGAGGTCGGCAAGAACCGGAACGCCCAGACCCGTCAGGTCGCAGGCGGCCACGCTCTCGGTGAACCCGGTGATCCGGTAGTTGGAGCGGTGCACGCTCAAGGCCAGGGCGACGTCGCCGTCATCGATGGCCTCCTCGAAGTCACCCAACCTGGTGCGGTTGGTGGTACCGACTTCGACCAGGTTGGCCCCGGACTGCGACATGACCTCGGGGATACGGAATCCACCGCCGATCTCGACCAGCTCGCCACGCGAGACGACCACCCCCTTACCATTGGCCAGGGCGGCCAGGGCCAGCAGGACAGCAGCGGCGCAGTTGTTCACGACCATCGCCGACTCCGCACCACACATCCGGGCCAGCAGGCGCGGTGCCCGGTCCTGGCGGGAGCCGCGCTCACCCGAGTCGAGGTTCAGTTCAAGACTGGAATAGCGGCTGGAGTCCCTGTCGGGAAGGTTCGTCCAGGGCGAGCGGCCCATGTTGGTGTGCAGGAGCACGCCCGTGGCGTTGACCACGCTGGTGAGGAGGCTACGAGCCTGTTCGCCAGCGATTGCCCGTGCCCTCTGCTCGGCTTCGGCAGGGTCGCCTGTGGCGACGGCTGCGCGTGCCGCATCTACCAGGAGGGGGTGGGGCAGCCCCACGTCTGAGATTGCCCGCGCCAGACTGTCAACCGAGGGGGGTCTTTGTTCCGATGCCGGTGGGGCGTCGGAGTGGGTCTCTTCCGGGGGGGCCATGATGTGGCGAGGATAGGACCGTGAGAGCCGCTGCGCCCCCACGAGTGCCGCGTGCCCGCCTGGCGGTGGGCCTCGTAGCATTGCATCCGTGTTCCTGATCCTGTTCCTCGTCTTCATAGTCATGCCGATCGCCGAGATCTACCTGATCGTGCAGGTGGCCGATGTCGTCGGAGGCCTCAACACGGTTGCCCTGTTGGTTCTCGTGAGCATCGTGGGAGCGGCGATGGTGAAGCGTGAGGGAATGGGCATCCTCGCCAGGGCACAGTCGGAACTGGCCCTCGGTCGGATTCCGAGCCGTGAGCTTGTCAACGGCCTGCTTGTCCTGTTCGCCGGGGCCCTCATGCTCACACCCGGATTCGCCACCGACACCCTCGGACTGTCCCTGTTGTTCCCACCGACCCGGGCCATGATCCGCGGGGTGGTGTCCAGGGGACTCAGTAACCGGGCCGCTGCCGGGCAACCCGTATCGTGGCACTTCGGCTACAGGGGCCAAGGCAGCGTCGTCGAGGCGCACTCAACCGAGGTCGACCCCGGCATCGGCGAACTCGGATCAACAGACGAGGGGTAGGCCGCCCATCGGGTCGGTCGACCCTGTCGGTCAGAGGTCCGCTTCGTCGAGTGCTTGCTCCGCGACCGCCAGCAGGCGCGCGCTGCAGCCCTCCATCTCGATCGGTGGCGCCGCCGCAGTGACGATCAGGTCAACCATCGCCGTGTAGGCATCGGCAGCGGGACCAGTGCCCAGGGCTACGGGTCGCCCGGTGTCGCTACCGTGGGCGACAGCCACGTCCAACGGGATGCTGCCGAGTAGCGGAGCACCGATGTCGTCGGCCAGCGCCTGGCCGCCACCCTCGCCGAAGAGCAGGTGCTTCTGACCGTCGGGAGCGACGAATGCGCCCATGTTCTCGATCACGCCGACGATCCTCAGGAAGTTATTCCTGCCCATGCCTGCCACCCGTACGGCGACCTTCTGTACGGCCAGGGCAGGCGTGGTGACGATGACCATCTCGGACCGGGGCAGCATCCGGGCCAGGCCCATCTGCACATCGCCGGTTCCCGGAGGCATGTCGATGAGCAGGTAGTCCATAGGACCCCAGGCCACGTCCTCGCAGAAGTGCTGTACGGCCCGGTTGAGCATCAGGCCCCGCCACATGAGGGCCGTCTCCTCGCGCTCAACCAGGAAACCCATTGAGACGACCTTCAGGAGGCCCTCACCGACCTGCATCTGGATCGGGTTTATCTTGCCGGCTTCGGGTGAGCCACCCAGGCGACCCTCGACACCGAGCATCCGTGGAATCGAGAAGCCCCAGATGTCGGCGTCCATGACACCGACCGTGAAACCCCGCTGTGCCATGGCGGCGGCCAGGTTCACGGTGACCGACGACTTGCCGACCCCGCCCTTCCCCGACGCGATCATCAGCACCCTCGTGGTCGCCGGGATCTCGGTCTCGGGTGTGTCCCGGCTGACGTTCCAGCGGGCCATCGCCATGGTCGCGGCCTTTTCCTCAGGCGTGAGCTCGGTCCAGGTGATGTGGACCTTCGTCACACCGGGTAGCCCCTCGATGCGGGCCCTGACGTCACGCTGGATCTGGGCACGCAACGGGCAGCCCGACGTCGTGAGGGCGATGGTCACGTCGACAAGGCCATCGGGTCCGACAGCGACGGCCTTCGCCATGCCCAACTCGACGATGTTGGAACCCAGCTCCGGGTCGACCACGCCGCGTAGAAGTTCGAGGACCTGGCCCGAGGACAGTTCGTCCGCGCTCGGACGCTCGCCCGGAAGGTGCTCACCGGCGCGGCTGTCACGCATACCCAAATCCTACGCTGATACGCCCTTCTCCCTTCTGGGGCCTGTTATTCGACCGGGGGCCATTGGTAGGATGGGAACATCTGAGTTCAACTGATCGCGAACGGGGACACGATGATCACCCTCACGGAAAAGGCAACCACAAAGGTCGGCGAGTTGATTGCCGCCGAGGATGAGGCAGGGATGTCCCTGCGGGTCACAGCGCGGCCCGGTGGCTGTTCGGGGAACAGCTACGAGATGTACTTCGACACTGAAACGGCTGCAGACGACGTAGAGGTGGTTTTCGGTGCCGTGAGGGTCGTGGTCGACCCGTCCAGCGCCGAACTGCTTGTGGGCGCAACCCTCGACTACAACGATGACCTCGCCGAAGCCGGGTTCTCCATCGACAACCCCAATACGCAGAGTGGCTGTGGCTGCGGAAAGAACTCCTCCTAGGCCGAAACTGCCCACCCGCGGTGGGCACCGTCAGGTTGCAGACTCGAGTGCCGCGCTCACCTCTGGTGTGTCCATCGTGAAGTGCAGTACCGCCGTCACGATGCCATCGGTATCGGCCACCACGAGGCTGGGTTCGAACGAAAGGTCGTAGGCCGCCACGGTGGGGGTCAGACCGAAGTCGTTGTCCTCTGGTGCCACGTAGACCTCAGCGTGCACTACCGACCACGAGGGGTCGAGGCTGCCAGCCGCGGCAATCAGGACCTCCAGCGCCGGACCACAGACGTCGGTCTGGCAGAACCGCGGTGTGGAGATCAACATGGCAGTCGGCCCGGGACGGTCGATGGCCTCGGCGACGGTCACCTGGTGCAGCGGGCACGGGCCGTCTGACCTGGTGCAGATCGGATTGACACCGTGCGGGTCGGCGAGGGTCGGCGACTCGACGGGTCGCATCGGGTCGCCGACCTGAATGAGGCCCAACCTGCCTGCATCGGTCACCCGCAGCCGGTGGCGCCCCGGCAGGCCGGTTCCCCGGACCGAGTAGTCACCGGTGGCGGGAGGTGTGAACACCAGGGGATAGTAGGGAATGGCGTTCGGTTCGCCGTGACGACCGACGGTGCCGGCGAAGACCACCTGGTCACCGCTGGTCACGGTCAACTCGATCTGGTCAGGGACCTCGGTGGCAGGCCAGCCGTCGGCGCCGATCAGCACGTAGGGGGCCCTCTGGGGCGTACCGGCAGTGATCACGGTGGGCGCCTGGAATCCGTCTGCGAAGCGGGCTCCTAGCGACAGGCCACCGGTGGGTGCGACAGGTGCAGGCACCACCGACTCTTCACTACCACAGGCGAAAAGCACGAGGCCCCCGGATGCAGCGATCATGCCTGCAAGCGCCTGACGACGGGTCAACAGTTGAGGCGAAGAGGCCATGTGTCAGAGGGTACCGGTTCGTCTATGAGCGGACTCTGGGGCACACTCACGACATGGAGCAACAGGACAGACTGTCGACCGGTACCGGATCCGACGGGTTTGTGGTCAACATCGACGGTCACGAGGTGACTGTTCAAGATGACGGACGGACCCTCCTCGACGTCCTCCGTGGCCAGCTGGGGGCCACCTCGCCCAAGGACGGCTGCAGCCCACAGGGTCAGTGCGGATGTTGCACCGTGCTCGTCGATGGTCAGCCGAGGGTTTCGTGCGTGACGCCGGTGCGGCGTGTGGCTGGCCGGAGGGTGACGACCCTTGACGGCCTCGAGGCTGGCGAGAGGTCCAGGTGGGCTTACGCATTCGCCCGGACCGGTGGCAGTCAGTGCGGGTTCTGCACGCCGGGAATCATCATGAGGTTCTCCGGACTCCGCTCAGCTGGGACCACCGACACAGACAGGGTCAGCAGGTCACTTTCCGCACACCTCTGCCGATGTACCGGATGGCAGACCGTGATCGAGGCATGGGGTGCTTTCGATGATGGCGACACACCGTGCCTCACGGATCGGGCTGCCGAACGGGCGACCATCGAGGGTCGGTCCGTTCAGGCTGTCGGCAGCGAGATTGCACTTGGACAGGGAGGATTCGCCGCTGACATGGCACCCGACGGTGCCCTGGTGGCGGTGCGGGACAGATCAGGACGATGGGTGGTAGCCGAGACGTTGTACGAGGCGAGACGGGCGGTCGGGAAGGTCCAGGGGCGGAGAACCACGGTGGATTCGGCACCGCCAGTTGGCGCACCCCCGGGCCCGTGGGACGCGGTGCTCCGCACGACGTGGGTTGAACCGGCCTACCTCGAGACCGATTCTGCATGGTGTGAACCCGGTGGTGAACCGTCCAGTCCGCTTGCCAACGGAGGCGCCTTTGGGGGCAAGACAGCCTCACCGGTTGCGAAGGTGGCGAGGGAGTTGGCTGATGAGCACGGCCGAACGGTCCTGGCCCTGATGTCACGTGAAGACACCGTCCATCTGGGACCAAAGAGGCCACCCGTGGCCGGCGGTGCCATGGCTGACGGCACGGGGGTCATGAGGGTCGTGAGGACCCCCGGGATCGTCGAGGCGATCAGAGCCGTGGCGCCGGATCTCACAGTCGAGGAGGTCGACGTGGCCGGGCCACCCACCTCTGCAGCGATTCGTGCTGCCGGGTGGGCCGAGGCCGTCGTGCTGCTGGCTGGAGCGCGCGGGTCCGTGGGGTCGGTCGTCTCGCCAGACGGTTCGGTTGCCGAGGCTGAGGTCGCCAACGGCCGGATCAACGTCACGGTCCGATGCGGGGACCCGTTGGATGCCACCGTGTTGCGCTCCTACTGCATAGGTGCAGCCCACATGGCATGGAGTTGGGTCACCTCTGAGTCATTGTCGGTGGATGACTCCGGTCTCGTGTCTGACCTCACCGTGGGGTCCTTTGGGATCGTGAGGGCGGGCGATACACCCCAGATCGACGTCACGATCGAACAGGACGACGACGAGTGGCCCCGCAACGGCTCCGACGCCGTCTTCGCGGCAGCCGCCGCCGCTACCTGGATCCACCGGGGAACTCCCACCGACTGGCCGACCGGCCCCTGACCGACTGCCGCCGAGGCACGCAGCAGCGCTGTCGTTGCGCGATCATCATGTAGCCCGTTGATCATCGAAACCGGAGGAACTCACATGTCCAGGCCCGCTGCCCCCTACACGCCAATCGTCCGAGCCGGCGACTTTCTCGTCCTCTCCGGCCAGATCGGAATCCGCGACGGCAACCTCGTGGAGGGAGGCCTCGAGACGGAGTTGCGGCAGGCAATGGCCAATATGCGTGCCCTCCTTGAGGCCGAAGGGGCATCGCTCGGCAACGTCGTCAAGACGATGGTCTTCCTCGCCGACCTTGACGACTATGCCCGGATGAACGAGATCTACTGCGAGGCCTTCGGTGACCACCGGCCCGCCCGTTCGGCATTCGGGGTGGCCGCCCTGCCCCTGGGAGCGAGGGTCGAGGTCGAAGCCTGGGCGCACGTGGGTTGACAGTCGGCGGATCTGGTCGGGGCCGTGTGAGCCCACTCGCTGCCGAGGTGGCAGACTGGTTCCATGACAGGAGCAGTGGTAATGATCATCGTGCTGGTCATCGTTATCCCGGTAGGGGTGCTCGTGGGCGGTGCAGCTGGAGCGGCCGTTCTGGGAAGGTTGCTGAAGCGCGGCGTCGACACTGCATACGAGGGTTTAGAGTTGCTCGAGGTGAGCGACGCAAACCCATGGGCAGGCCCGCTCCCCGAGCCGCTGGCTGACTGAAGGCAGGCTCAGATTCCCCACCGGGACTGACCGAACCGGTAGCCGACCGACCTGACCGTGTGGATCAGGCCGGCATGTTCCTCACCCAGTTTCGCCCGAAGCCGACGAATGTGGACGTCGACCGTGCGTGCCCCGCCATAGTAGTCGTACCCCCAGACCCTGCTCAGCAGGGTCTCGCGTGTGAACACCTTTCCGGGGCTTGATGCCAGGAACTTGAGCAGCTCGTACTCCATGTAGGTGAGGTCCACCGGTTCACCGTCTACGGCAGCCTGATAGGTCTCGATGTTTAACGCCAGCGGCCCGTACTCCACCAGTTCGGGTCGGGTACCACGACCTGAACTCCAGAAGAGGTGCTGCAGGCGGGCCTGGAGTTCGGCGGGCCTCATGGGCATCAGGCAGAAGTCGTCGAACAGGTCGTAGCGCGACTCCAGGTTGGCGAGTTGGGTGTCACCAATCAGCAGCAACAGCGGCTCGAGGGGCATTTCGCCCTGTCGCAGGTGCCGGCACATTCGAATAGCTTCGTCAGGGTCGGAGTCGGCAGACACGACCGCTCCGGCCCAACCCTCGTCGGGCTCGTCAGCGACGACGCGGTCAGGGTCGCCGACGGCCTTCCAGGTCCAGCCGCCGAGGTCGAGGCACTGGGCCAACTCGGGGGGCGGAGGTTCGGGGAAAACGAGAAGGGGGTTCATGGAGATGTCAGTCCAACCCTCACCAGTTGGGCAGGTACTGCTCCAGCTCGAAGGGAGTCACCTGGCGCTGGTAGTCGGACCACTCGGCGCGCTTGTTGCGAAGGAACCACTCGAAGATGTGGTCGCCGAGGGCATCTCGCACCAATTCGGACTCCTCCATCTCATCAAGGGCCTCGGAAAGGTTGGTTGGGAGGCTCGCCACCCCGAGGTTCTGTTGTTCGGTACGGCTCAACTCATCGAGGCTTGCCGCAGCCTCCCGGGGAAGATCATACCCCTCCTCGACACCGCGCAGCCCAGCCGCAAGCAGCAGCGAGAACGCCAGGTACGGATTGCACGCCGGGTCGAGTGCCCGGTACTCGACCCGCGTCGAGTCGGGCCTGCCGGCCCTGGTCACCGGTACCCGGACCAGTGCCGAACGGTTGTTGTGCGCCCAGGACACGTAGCGGGGGGCCTCGTAGCCCTCGTTGATCCGCTTGTAGGAGTTGACCAACTGGTTGGTTACCGCCGTGATCTCCCGGGAGTGGTGGAGCAGGCCCGCTATGAACGACCGGGCGATCGTTGACAGGCCGTGCTCGTCGTCTCCGTCGAAGAAGGCGTTGGCGCCATCGCGGAAAAGGGACAGGTGGGTGTGCATCCCAGATCCCTGGATCCCGTTCAGGGGCTTTGGCATGAACGTGGCGTAGACGCCACCCTCCATTGCGATCTTCTTTACAGCCAGGCGGAGCGTCATGACGGAATCAGCCATTGTCAGAGCGTCGGTGTACTGCAGGTCGATCTCGTGTTGGCTGGGAGCATCCTCGTGGAACGAGTACTCGACCGGAATGGAGAGTGCCTCGAGCATGTGGAGGGTGCGCTTGCGCAGGTCCGATGAGACATCGGCAGTGGTCAGGTCGAAGTACGAGGCCTGGTCCAGGAGCACTGGTTGTCCGGTGTTTTGTGCGAGGTAGAAGAACTCGACCTCGGGTGCACAGAACATCTTGAAGCCGGCAGTGTTGGCTCGGTCCAGGTTGCGTCGCAGTACCTGCCTCGGGTCACCCTCGAATGGCGCCCCATCCAGGTTGGTGATGTCGCAGAACATGGTGCCAGACGGCTCGTCCGGTGCCGCCCAGGGGAGAAGCTCGAACGTGCTTGCATCGGGGCGTGCCAGCACGTCGCTCTCCTGTATCCGACTGAAACCGTCGATGGCCGATCCGTCGAACTGCAGGCCCTCCTCGAACACCGTTGTCAACTCGGCCGGGGAGATTGCCACCGACTTGTGTCGTCCCAGCACGTCGGTGAACCAGAGGCGTACCAGACGGACACCGCGCTCCTCCACCGTTCGTAGCACGTAGTCCTGTTGGCCCGACTGCCTGATGTTCCCTGTCTCATCCACACCACAAGCATGGGGGACCCGCACGCATACCGCCAGTGGGATTCAGGTCGTTTACACGCCGTTCACAGTTGGGCAACAGTACCGAAACCCCATGGCGGCATCGTGATGGCGGCCCGGCGTATCCTGACGGACGAACCGTTCCACCAACCCTGCCGTCCCACCGGACGGCCTACCTGGAGAGTGCACCCAATGGCCATAAGGGCTGAGTACATCTGGATCGACGGCACGACACCGTTGCCGTACGTCCGTTCCAAGACCAAGATCCTCGTTGACGGAACTGTCGACTACCCGATCTGGGGATTCGATGGTTCAAGCACCAACCAGGCCCCCGGCGACAACTCCGACTGCGTCCTTCGGCCGGTGTTTTCGTGTCCCGATCCCATCCGCGGCGGCGACGACGTGCTGGTGCTGTGCGATGTCTGCCTGCCCGACGGCGACATGACACCCCACCCCACCAACACACGTGCTGCATGCGTGGCCTCACTTGAGAAGTACAGCGACCAGGAGCCGATATTCGGCATCGAACAGGAGTACACCTTCTTCCAGGAAGGCCGCCCGCTGGGATGGCCTGTCGAGGGTTACCCGGCCCCGCAGGGCCCCTACTACTGCGGTGTGGGCGCCATTGAAATTGCCGGCCGTGAGATCGTTGAGGCCCATACCCAGGCCTGCATCGACGCCGGCCTCGAGATCTCCGGTACCAACGCCGAGGTGATGCTCGGCCAGTGGGAGTTTCAGATCGGACCCTGCGACACGGTGGATGTCAGCGATCAGGTCTGGGTGGCCCGCTACCTGCTATACCGCATCGCCGAGGAGTTCGGGGTGGACGCCTCGATCGATGCCAAGCCCATCAAGGGTGACTGGAATGGTGCCGGTGCACACACCAACTTCTCCACGAAGGCCATGCGGGAGGGCTATGGCCCGATCATCACGGCCTGCGAGTCCCTGGGCGCCGATGGCAAGGTTGCCGAACACATGGCGGGGTACGGCCACGGTTCCGAGGAGCGCCTCACCGGTGAGCACGAGACCCAGCGCTTCGACCAGTACAACTACGACGTGTCCGACCGTGGTGCCTCTGTCCGAATCCCGTGGCAGGTGGCCCTTGACCAGAAGGGCTACATCGAGGACCGAAGGCCCAACGCCAACATGGATCCGTACGTGGTCACCCGCCTGATCACCAACACCTGCTGCGAGGCCCTCGCCAAGTAGTTCCAGTACTCCTGCAACGGGGCCCCGGGTCGCACCCGGGGCCCTTTCGCGTCTCTGGCCCATCCGGGGGGTTGATCACATACCCCTAACAGGGTCATCTCATGGGAATTGTCTCGTCTGGCGATCATTAACCTGTACCCGAGGACAGGAGAGTCCGCAGATGAAGAAGATTGACCTGAGCGGAGGAACGACTGCCGGCCTGGTGATCGGCTCGGTGGTCATTGCGGTCTTCTCGTTGGTCGTATCGCTCGTAGCGGTGGCTGGCGCCCAGACCGAAGTCGATACAGAGGTTCCGGTGGCCCATGGGCAACACGATGGGGCAGCGGCTCCCGGTGCGGGTGGCCATGGTGGTGTCGGGTATGACGGGGCCATGGGTCCCGGTGCAGGTGGCCACGACGAGCGTCTGGCTGCCACAGCCGAGTATCTGGGGCTCGACAGTGAGGGCCTGAAGTCCCAGTTGAAGGATGGAGTCACCATTGCCGAACTGGCTGGTGATGACCTGGACGATCTCATCGCACAGCAATTGGTGCCCGCAGTTGAGCACATTGGCCAGGCAGTGGCTTACGGTCGCATCGACCAGGCGAAGGCCGACGAAATGCTGTCCGTCCTGAGCGAGTGGATCACGGCACGAATGAACGGTGAAATGCCTGAAGGAATGGGCCAGGGCGGAATGGGTCACGGAGGAATGGGCAAGGGTGACCATGGGTGTGGCGGCGGGGGCATGGATGGAATGCGTCCAGACGGAATGGGCAAGGGTGATCATGGACACGGCGGCATGGGCAAGGGTGACCATGGGCGCGGCGGCGTGGGCATGGGCGGAATGGGCCACGGCGCCTGACCCCTACAGGAACAGATTCCTGCCAGGTCCCCGGTTCCCCCCGCTGGGGCCTCGGCCGTTTTGTGGCTCCTTCGGTACGCTGTACCCATGAGCCGGGTGCGCGTCGCCATGGTCCAGACCAATTCGGTCGTCGGCGACCTGGACGGAAACGTCAAGCGCATACACGGCCTACTCGACAAGGTTTCCGGGTGCGACCTGGCTGTCTTCCCGGAAATGACCGTTGCCGGCTACCCCCTCGAAGACCTGGTACTCAAGCCCGGGTTCGTCTCGGACTGCCGTGCCGCTGTCGAAAGGGTGGCTGCGTCTAGCGGTAGTTGTGCCCTCGTGGTCGGCTTCCCAGACGGGGCACCAAAGGGGTCGACCACAGCAGGCGTGCAGAACGCTGCGGCGGTCTGCCATGAGGGCAGGGTGGTCGGCGTCTACCACAAGCGTGCGCTTCCGAACTACGACGTGTTCGACGAGGCACGCCACTTCGTGCCCGGGGTCGAGCCGCTGCGGCTCTACGAGATTGGTGGCATCCGGGTCGGCTTCGTGGTCTGTGAGGATCTCTGGGTGGCTGACAGCTCCGTGGGTGGTCTTGTTGAAGGTGGCGCGGAGCTGTTGGTCGCCATCAACGGGTCGCCGTTTCACCGGGGCATGTTGGCCGAGCGCGAGGCGGTGGTGGCCGCAACGGCAGCTGCGTCCGGGGCGCCCGTCGTCTACGTGAACCTAGTTGGTGGCCAGGATGAGCTGGTCTTTGACGGCGGATCCATGGTCGCCGACCCGGCAGGTCGGATAGTTGCCAGGGCCCCCAGGTTCGAAGAGGCTGTCGTGGTCGTCGATATCGACGTCGCCGGCGTTCCGGCATCTGAAACCGACCTGCCGACCGTCAGAGTCTCCGGGCCGGTGGACCGAACTGATCACGTCGTGGTGCCACCGGTCGACCCACTCGATCCGTCAGCGGAACTGTACGGGGTGTTGGTGACCGCCACCCGGGACTACGTGGTGAAGAGCGGTTTCACCGACGTCTGCCTTGGCCTGTCCGGCGGCATCGACTCGGCCCTGGTCGCAGCCATCGCAGCCGACGCCCTCGGGCCCGATCACGTACATGCCCTGCTCATGCCATCCCGCTACTCGAGCGAGCATTCAATTGCCGATGCCACCGACCTTGCGGCAACTCTCGGGATCGACCACCGAACCATTCGCATCGAGGCTGCCCACGCCTCACTCCTCACCCTCCTCGAGGGGTCCCTCGGCGAGGTGCCTACCGGTTCGACCGACGAGAACCTCCAGGCCCGTATCAGGGGAGTCCTGCTCATGGCGCATGCCAACGCCTCTGGCTGGCTGGTGCTCACCACCGGGAACAAGAGCGAGTCGGCGGTTGGTTACTCGACCCTCTACGGCGACACCGCCGGAGCCTTCGCTGTGATCAAGGACATCTACAAGCTGACCGTCTACGACCTGGCGAGGTGGAGAAACAGCCAGCCAGACGGCCCGGTCATCTCCGAGCAGATCATCTCAAAGCCCCCCTCGGCCGAACTGCGACCCGACCAGCGCGATGACCAGAGCCTTCCTCCCTACGAGGTGCTCGACCCCCTGCTCGAGGCCTACATAGAAGGTGACCGGACCAGAGCCGACCTGGTAGCCGATGGTTTCGATGGTGAGATGGTCGACCGGATTGCACGACTCGTCGACCTGGCCGAGTTCAAGCGGCGTCAGACGCCACCCGGAACCAGAGTCAGCCGTAAGGGGTTCGGCAGGGATCGACGCCTCCCGATCGTCAACAGGTACAGCGGTTGATCCTTTCTCGGCTACTGGCGAAGGCCTTGTCGTACATCGTGACGGGCGTCACAAAATCGCGTGGTGCCGGGCGAACCGGTCGATAGGGTGACCCGCTACCGGGGTGGGCAGGACTGCTGTTGCACAACTTCCCCGGGAAGACAAGGCGATCACAACTCGGTGAGCATCCGAGGCGGCGTAATGGCGTAGCCGCTGGTGGTGCTCCCCCGGCAGGAGGAGACGCAAGGGTGGCCAAGGAGCGGGTCGAACGGGACGAGGAAGACCTCGTCAGGCTTTATCTCACTGACATAGGTCAGTACCCCCTCTTGACAAAGGAGGGCGAGGTACGGCTCGCCCAACAGATCGAAAAGGGTTCCGCCGCCAGACAGGAACTCGACAGGGCCGGCGACAACCTCACACCGGCAAAGAGGCGCGAGATGCGCCGCAACCTCCGCCGGGGCGATGAGGCGGTCCGGACATTCGTGCAGTCGAACCTGCGGCTGGTGGTATCAATCGCAAAGAAGTACCAGGCTTCAGGGCTTCCGCTCCTCGACCTCATCCAGGAGGGCAACCTTGGCCTCATGCATGCCGTCGAGAAGTTCGACTGGCGCAAGGGCTTCAAGTTCTCGACCTACGCAACCTGGTGGATCCGTCAGGCGATCACGCGGGGCATCGCCAACACCGGTCGCACCATCCGGCTGCCGGTGCATGCCGGTGACACCTTGGCGCGCTTGCAAAAGGCCCGCTCCCGCCTGGAACTCCGCTTCGGTCGTCCGGCCACGCTCGCAGAGTTGGCGGTCGAGGTGGAGATGACCGAGGACAAGGTCACCGAGGCCCTTCGCTTCGCAGCCGAACCTCTTTCCCTGAGCGAGCCACTCCGCGAGGATGGCGACGCCGAATTGGGCGACGTGGTCGAGGACAGGTCGGCTGAGTCACCCTTCGAGGTTGCCGCCACGGCCCTCCTGCCCGAGGAGATCAGCCGCCTTCTGGCACCCCTCGACAACCGTGAACGCGAGATCCTGAAGCTGCGCTTCGGCCTGGACCGCGGTGAGCCCCGCACCCTCGAAGAGGTGGGCGACCACTTCGAGTTGACGAGGGAGCGCATTCGCCAGATCGAGGCCCGGGCAATGTCCAAGTTGCGGCACCCGAGCAGCGACACGGGGGCCCGCGATCTCCTCGCAGTCTGACCGGTCGCTCGGGTAACCCGCTGACATCTACTTGATCGGAGGCGTGGCGGAGGTGGACGGGAATCGAACCCGCCGGACGGGGATCGCCCGTCCCACCCGCTTTGAAGGCGGGGGAGCCCACCAGGTACTCAGACACCTCCGGTGGTGACAGTACGGGGCGTGGAGCGGTTTGCACACTGCCCAGCATGCAAACGGGTGGGCGGCTGGCCAATGGGGGGTCGTCTGGCCCTATCATCACTGCCATGAAGAAGCTCCTGATGCTCGTAGCGCTGGCGGCACTTGTGGCCGTGGCTGTACGCAAGGTCCGTTCGATCTGACCGGTCGACCACCTGGTCAGGCGCGGCGTCGAACCCGCCTGACTATCGACATCACCCCGAAGAAGACGGCAAAGGTGATGGCCGTTGCGACGATCCAGTTCCGGTCGATCGGGATGCGGTCCCCTAGGGCCACCGGGTTCTCGAACTCCAGGATCGGCCATTCGCGCCTCGCCGCCTCGCGCCTGAGCTCCCGGTCGGGGTTGACCACGACTGGGTGGCCGACCGACTCGAGCATCGGCAGGTCGGTTACCGAATCCGAGTAGGCCCAGGATCCATCCAGGTCCAGGCCCTCCTCTGTTGCCAGCCGGGTCATCGCTTTAGCCTTGTCGGGTCCGTGGGCGTAGAACTCGACCCCACCCGTGTAGTAGCCGCCGGCATCGATCAGGGGGGTCGTGGCTATGGCCTGGTCCATCTGCAGGTGGGCTGCCATGGGTTCCACGATCTCGATCGGAGCGGCCGAGACCAGCACGAGCATGCGCCCCTCGGATCTGTGATGCTCCAGAAGGTCGAGTGCCTCGTCGTACACGATCGGCTCGATCAACTCGGTGAGGTGGTCACGGGCCAGGCGCCTCAGGCCGTCCTGTTCCCAGCCTGCAGCGAGCTTCAGTGCCGTACGCCTGGCCTTGTCCATCCTGTCCTCGTCGGCGCCGAAGAAGCGGAACAGAACCTGTCCCCACGCGGCGCGGGCGGCCATGGGGGCATTGAGGTACCCGGCTCGCCGTAGCGCAGGGACATAGGCGGCCATCGAGGCCCGGGCGATGATCGTCTTGTCGAGGTCGAAGAATGCCGCCTCCACGGCTGTGATCCTACGACCTCGCAGCGGACCTCGCCGATTCCGGGGTGGAATGGTCAACAGGTCGGGTTGGTTGTTTGTTCGGCCGTGCTGGCCCAACAATCCGCCCGTGAGGGCGTCCGGGTGGCTGCTACAGGCGGCTCCACACGCCAGGTCAAGGATGCGGTCATCGGCTCGAGTGGCCTTTCGTTGCGCGACAGCCAGATCACGCGCAGCGTCGATGGCGACAGGGTTACGGTGAAGGTCGTACACGTGGCTCGGACCGAGGTGCCGTTGGTGGGGCCGTTGCTTCCCGAGGTGACCCTCTCCGCTGCGGTAACCATACGGCGCGAGGCCGGGTGAGCCTGATGGTGCTGGTCGGTGGAAACAACTGGTCGTCGTCTAGCGTGGGTTCCGGTCATCTAGCCGACTGGAGGTCCGTTGCTCTCCGAAATCCGCCGCTCCGTGAGGAACCAGTGGGTTGTATTGGCGATGACCGGCGAACTCGATCTTGGGAGTTGCCCGGTGCTGCGCCAGGCCGTTGTGGCCGAGGTCGCCGACGGCCACAACCACTTGGTGATCGACCTGTCGGGGGTGGACTTCATCGACTCTGCAGGCCTCGGGTCGGTCGTTGGTGCCCTGCGTCGGGTGAGGTCCCATGACGGTCACCTGCTGCTCGTCTGCAGCGAGCAGCGCGTTCTGCGGGTCTTCCAGATGTGTGATCTGGATCGTGTCTTCACGTTCCATGTCGATGTCGACTCGGCTGTCGGCACCCCGGTTCGGGTCTGATCATGTCGGGAATCGTGGAGCTCCGTGTGCCCGCAGTTCCCGAGTATCTGCAGATGGTTCGATCGGTCGTGGGAGCGGCTGCGTCGATCGGGGTGAACCTAAAGCCCGAGAGGGTCTCCGATCTCCGCCTGGCGGTGTCAGAGGCCGCCACCAACGCCATGGAGGCCCACGGCCTGTCAGGCGTAGAGGACCGCGTGGTCATTCGCTGCGACCTCTCGGCCAGTCAGGTCGAGGTGGAGGTCGCGGACTGTGGATCCGGATTCGATCCGGACTCCCTCCCGCCACTACCCGATGTCGATTCACCGGACCGACTCCGGCACGAGTCCGGTCTGGGTGTCTCGCTGATGTACCACCTAACCGACGAGACGATCGTGGAATCCCACGGCGGGGGGACAGCCGTCCGCCTGATCGTCCATTTCGGGACTGACTGAAGGCTGGTCGGACATCGGCCGACAGGAGCCCTTCCGCATGGGTGGGTGTGAAGTCACCCGACGGCCACTACGGTTTCGGCCGCTCAGATCCTGAGTAGGTTCTCACCATGACAGGTACCACTCCCCACACCCAACACACATGGCTTGGGAGCGACAGGCCCCTGGCCCGTGCCGTCGGACGCCCGATGATGCGGTTCCTCGGAATCGAGGCGGCTGGTGGTGTCCTGTTGATCGTCGCCACGGTGGTGGCCCTCGTCTGGGTCAACTCTCCATGGTCTGCGTCCTACCACGACCTGTGGAATACCGAGATCAGGTTGGGAATTGGCGATCTGATCGCTCTTGAACACAATGGTCATCCGCTCAACCTCGGCCAGTTCGTGAACGACGTACTGATGGTCCTCTTCTTCTTCGTGGTCGGCCTCGAGATCAAGCGCGAGCTTGTTACAGGAGAGTTGCGTCGCTTCAGGGCAGCCCTGCTTCCGGCTGTGGCAGCTCTCGGCGGAATGGTCGTCCCGGCACTCATCTACCTGGCGTTTGCCGGTGACGGTGATGCATCAACTGGTTGGGGAATTCCGATGGCCACCGACATCGCTTTTGCCGTCGGTGTCGTGTCACTGCTCGGGAGCCGTGTGCCGACACCCCTGAAGGTGTTCCTCCTGACGCTCGCAATCGTCGACGACATCGGTGCCATCCTCGTGATAGCGCTCTTCTACACGTCCAACCTCGAGCCGGGGTGGCTGATACTGGGTGCGGTTGCGGTAGCCGTTGCGATCGCAATGGCCAGGGCCAGGATCCGCTATTCGCCGCTCTACGTCGTGCTGGGAGTAGTGCTGTGGTACTCGGTGTTCAGGTCCGGCGCGCACACAACGATCGCAGGCGTGGTCATGGGCCTCTTGGCTCCGGCTGTGCCCCTGCTGGGAGCCGACCATGCTTCTGAGGCGGTTGGACCGGTAATAGCGGGTGAGGGTGATGTGGCGACCGTGCGTGTGGCCAGGTTCCACCTCAGCGAGACGGTGCCGGTCACGGAGCGGCTTGAGAACCTGCTGCATCCGCTTACCGGATTCGTCATCCTCCCCATCTTCGCACTGGCCAACGCCGGGATCGTGATCAGTGGCGATTCCGTTGTCACAGCTGCCTCGTCAGGAATCAGCCTCGGAGTAGCCGTCGGCCTCGTGTTCGGGAAGCTTGTGGGGGTATCCGCGTTCACCCTCGTGGCCGTACGCCTCGGCCTCTGCTCCCTGCCCGCCGGGGCGACCACGAGGCATGTGGTCGGTATCTCGGCCATGGCCGGTATCGGTTTCACCGTCTCACTGTTCATCACCGGCCTCGCCTTTGACGCTCCTGGCCTACAGGACGAGGCCAAGATCGGCATCCTCGTGGCTTCTGCAGTGGCTGCCCTGCTCGGCTCGGCGATCCTCTACGGCGCCAGACCGGCGGAGTCCCCACCGGTCACCCAGGGTTTCGATGGATCACCCGTCGCCACGGCTTCGGAACCCGTCCGCGACGACCGGGATCTCTGATGACCTATTCCCTGGTAATCGTCGAGTCACCCGCCAAGGCAAAGACCATTGCCGGCTACCTCGGCGACGGCTTCAGGGTTGAGTCGTCGATCGGCCATGTTCGCGACCTTCCAATGAGGGCTGCCGACATTCCAGCGAGCCACCGCGAAATGAAGTGGGCGAAGCTCGGCATTGACGTTGACAACGACTTCGAACCCCTCTACATCGTGTCCCGTGACAAGAAGGAGCAGATAACGAGGCTCAGGTCACTCCTGAAGGGAGCGGACCAGCTCTACCTTGCGACAGATGAGGATCGTGAGGGTGAGGCGATCGCCTGGCACC
>Ga0208641_1000721_pt1 | contig 18596 bp, 30 predicted proteins | sample ETN02SmetaG_2_FD_185789 | JGI IMG/M metagenome (GOLD analysis project Ga0208641, IMG submission 185789) | Marine microbial and viral communities from oxygen minimum zone, Eastern Pacific Ocean - ETNP2014F10-02SV253 (SPAdes) (version 2) | ecosystem: Environmental > Aquatic > Marine > Oceanic ... | reverse complement strand
TCCCCAGCTACTATTTTTACCGCAGACAGTTACGATACGGTGATTGGTATTAGATGTGCCAATGTTCACGCATCATCTTCTGCAAATGTAGATGTTTATATTAACGATGGATCAAATGATTACTATCTAATCAAGAATGCTCCTATCCCTGCTGGTAGTAGTCTTGAGTTGGTAGATGGTGGTGCTAAGTTTGTTGTAGATACTGGTGATGTTCTAAAAGTTGTATCAAGTGTTGCTAGTTCAATTGATACTTGGGTTAGTGTTGTTGACGCAATTAGCACATAAGGAGATATAAATGGGTTATTTAGGTAAACAACCAACTGCTGTACCTTTGAGTGGTTCGGATATAGTTGACGATTCCATAGAGTCGGCAGACATAAAAGCAGGAACAATTGTTAATAGTGATATCAATGCTTCCGCTGCAATAGCACAAAGCAAATTAGTAGATATAGTAAATGCTGATGTTGATGCTTCAGCGGCTATAGCACAAAGTAAGTTAGTAGATATTGTCAACGTAGACGTAGATGCAAGTGCAGCTATAGCCACTTCAAAACTATCTGGTGCAGTTACAAGTATTGGCTCTCACGGTCTTGCTGCCTCGGCGACTACTGATACGACAAATGCTGATAACATAAGTTCTGGAACCCTACCATCAGGTAGATATACGGACACGGTTTACTCCCATCCAACGGGCGATGGTAATAATCATATTCCGTCAAGTGGAAGTTCAGGGCAATTCTTAAAATATACTTCCGCAGGGACAGCAACGTGGGCGGTAGACAATGATACTGTATACACTCATCCAACCACAGCAGGGAACAAACATATTCCTTCAGGTGGTGCTACAGACGAAGTTCTAACATACAGTTCTTCTGGTACTGCTTCTTGGGCGGCTGCTGCGGCTGGGGGGAAGGTGCTTCAATGTTTACAAGAAATAAATTATGGTGACGAAACTACTTCAAGCACTACCTTTATAGACGTACCAGAGTTGAGTATAACAATAACCCCTGATACAACGTCTAGTAAAATTCTAATTTCTGCTAGTATAAATATAGGTCAAAACTCAGCCGGTAGTGGCGCAGCTTTTCGTTTTGTTCGTGGATCAACGGCTATCGGGGTAGGTGCTGCCTCTGGTTCTAGACCATTGGCTACTTGGGGTAGTAAACGATTCTACTCTTATGTAAGCGAGAATGTAATAAACTGTCACTTTCAATTTCTAGATTCACCGGGTGTAGATGTAGCTACTACTTACAAAGTCCAGTATCGGGCAATGGGTTCATATATTGTAACCGGGCGTTCCACTGGAAACTCGTCGACAGAGTTTAGATCACCAACTGGTCAGATTACAGTAATGGAAATCGGAGCATAAATAGTTTAAAGGAATAACAAGATGCCAGACATAGCAAGTGTGCTAAGTAAAAAATATGAAGGAATGGAGTGGTCGCTTAGTGGTGAACCCACTACTGAAGCAGAGTTCAATGAAAGCTTCACAATCCATAAAGCTAATGGAGTTGCAAAACCAACTTGGGTAAAACTTCAGGGGCAACTTGCGGAGATGCAAGCTGAATATGATGCCAAGCAATACCAACGTGACCGTAAAGTAGAGTACGACAAACTCAACCAGTTTGAATTGATTGGAGAAGACTCTATCAATGGTACGACTAATCACCGTGATGCAATTATTGCAATTAAAGATAAATATCCGAAGGAATAAGCTATGAGTATAACTAAAGTAACTGATGCAATGCGGAATGTCACAGAAGTTGATGCTGCAAAAATAACTACAGGAACACTTCCAGCAGGTAGATATACGAATACTACTTATTCCGTCCAGGATGGTGAATTATCTGAAAACAACTTTACTGATGCCGATCATACTAAACTTGATGGGATAGAGACTAATGCTACAGCGGATCAAACTAAAACAGATATTGAAGCATTAGGTATAGATGTACCAGCAGCTAATCTAACTGGTTCTATAGCTAATGCTAGAATACCAGAGAGTGCAGTAACGCAACACGTTACTGATCCAATCACAAAAAGTACTGATGAACCTGAGGCAGACACAAATCCATCTGGTGGTGTAGGTACTCTTTGGTTACGAACTACAACAGGTGAAATGTATTGTTGTACAGACGCTACTACTGACGACAATGTTTGGACTAATATAGGAGATGGTACCGGTGCGCAACCGATTGTTTATGCTACTGGAGGTACTGAATCTACATATTCATCAGGGGGTAATGACTATCAAAGTCATACATTTACATCATCGGGTACTTTTGCTGTTAGTGTGGGAAGGTCGGTTGATGTATTAATAGTTGGTGGAGGTGGTGCTGGAGGAAATTGGCATGCTGGAGGTGGTGGTGCAGGAGGTATGCAAGTAGCTAGTACATCAGTAACCGCGCAAAATTATTCGATAGTTATTGGAGCAGGAGGGGCAGGAGGGACTACATCTGTAGGTTCTAATGGTGCTAACTCATCTGGAATAGGTACTACAAGTTTAGGTGGTGGTAGAGGAGGTAATTATAGGACTACTTCCCCTGCATCTGGTGGATCGGGAGCTGGTGGGAATGGTACTGCCTCGGGAGGTAATTATACTCAGCATATCGCTGGTGCGGCAGGAACATCTGGTCAAGGTAATGCTGGTGGTGATGGTTCTGGTAATCACGCTGGAGGAGGTGGTGGTGGTAAAGGAGCTGTTGGTGCGGATGGCCAAGGCACTTATGGGCACACCGCCGGTAATGGTGGTGCTGGTGGTACTAATGATTATAAGACTGGTTCAAATATAACTTACGCTGGAGGTGGTGGAGGTGGTGTTTGGTCAGGTACGCGAGGTTCTGGTGGAAGTGGTGGTGGAGGTGGCGGTGGGCACCAAAACACCATAGTTGCCCCATCAGCAGGAACAGCTAATACTGGAGGTGGTGGAGGAGGTAATGGTGGACAAGGAAACGCTACAAGTTACGCTGCACAAACAACAGGTGGCTCTGGAATCGTAGTTATTAGATACCAAAGATAAGGATTGACAAATGGCACATTATGCAAAAGTGGTAAATGGAATTGTAGTTCAAGTTATTGTTGCTGAATCAGATTTTTTTGATGATTTTGTTGACGCTTCACCAGGAGAATGGGTTCAAACATCTTACAATACACATGGTGGAAAACATTATGATCCTAATACTGGTCTGGAAGATGATAAACCGCCTCTAAGAAAAAATTATGCTGGAGAAGGGTTTATTTACGATAAGAAGTTAGATGTTTTTTATGAACCTCAACCTTATTCTTCTTGGATATTAAACACCGATACTTACCTATGGTCACCTCCAACACCATACCCAACGGATGGCAAGATGTATGATTGGAATGAAGATACTACCAGTTGGTTGGAAAGAGATATAAATGTTAACGATTAAAAGTTCAGCAGGGAGATAGCTAATGCCATATATAGGAATCGGCCCTAATTTTGGGAATCTATCGACACAAGCAGGTATAGGTGATGGTGCTGACGTTACGCCTATAGCTACTTTAGATTACACAGTAGCAACTAGTGCAAGTATTGGAGTATACCTGGATGGCGTTAGACAGGTAGCTGGGACAGATTATGTGGCAAATGGAACTACGCTGACTTTTACAACTGCTCCACCTAATTTAGTTAAAATTGAGGTTGTCTTCTTTGGGTTGAGTGTGGATATAGGAACACCAGGAGATAATACAGTAACAAACGCTAAGATGGCGGATAATGCTATAGATTCGGATCAATATGTTGATGGAAGTATCGATAACGTCCATCTAGCAGATGATGCTGTTAATTCGGATGAATTAGCTGCTGGTGCTGTTGATTTAGCTCATATGTCAGCGGATAGTGTAGATAGTTCTCAACTGATAGCAGGATCAGTGGATTTAACTCACCTTAGTGCAACTGGTACAGCAAGTAGTAGTAACTTTCTTAGAGGTGATAATAGTTGGACAGCTGTTGATGCTCTGCCTACACAAACGTCCCATTCCGGCAAATATTTAACGACCAACGGATCAGCCGCATCTTGGGACACACTAGATACAGATGCTAACACGACAACTAAAGGGCTATATGAGCATTCAAATGTGATCTCCGTAAATTATGTTATCGGTAATAACAACAATGCGCTGACCGCTGGCCCGATTACGATTAATTCCAGTATATCCGTGACCATACCCAGCGGAAGTACTTGGGTCATAGCATAGGAGCGATAAATGTCAAAAGTAAAAATTACAGGGAACGCTTCGGGGACAGGAGTTTTCACGATTGAGGCACCGGGTACAAATGACCCTAGAACGCTTACACTACCAGATTCTACGGGAACTCTACTGGATGAGAACTCCAGTTTACCAGCCGCTAATCTAACAGGGACTGTAGCAGATGCACGAATCTCTACACTAACTGCTAGTAAGCTATCTGGTGACATCACTATTTCTGCTGGTGATGTAACAATGGCTGGTTCGTTGACAGTAGGGTCTATGAATTGGAGTGCCGTTGCTCGAGTTGGAGGCTCCTCCCAATCTATCCCCCACGCAACAGATACAATAGTGGCTTTTCATACTAGCACTTATGACACTTTATCTGAATCAGATGCAACTACTAGATTTACTGCTACGGTGGCAGGATACTATATCGTCAATACGGGAGTAAGATACGCTAATTATACATGGCCCTCGACAAAACATTGTGGGATTAGTATTCGTAAGAATAATCAAGCTATTGCGGGTCATTGGAACAAACCGCCAGCAATTGCAACATCCACTTCGCGGAGTGTTTCCACTGGTGTATATCTTGCTGTAAATGATCAGATTGAAATCACTGTATACCATCAGTATGGATCAGCTATAAATATGAATCCTGGCTGCGATACGTTCTTTACCGTTAACAGAATAGCATAGGAGATTATTATGCGAGTAGCAGAATTAGAAAACAACATAGTAATCGGAATGATGGAAATTAACCGTCCTATTGCTGACTATCCACAATCAGAATTAGTAGAAGCTGGTGCAGAAGTAGTCATTGGCTTCACCTATGATGGCTCAGTATTCACACCTCACGCAACACACCAAGCAGAAGTAGATGCGGAATTGCAAGCTAAGGTGAACAGTGAATCACTAGCCTACCTATCCTCAACAGACTGGTTACTTTTGCGTGAGCTAGACGGAGGCACAGCAATGCCAGCAGATATTAAACAGCTTAGAGCGGAAGCTAGAGCGTCAGTGGTCTATCCCACTAAATACCCAAAGGGGGCTGAATAATGTCAACAATTAAAAGTTCCTCCGAAGACCTCACCCTAGATGCTGATGGGGGTTCTTCTGAAATTAAATTAAAAATAAACAATGTGGAGAAGGCAAGCATCAGTAGTGCTGGTGCGTTCACCTCAACGACTATAGATGCTACGGCTCTTACTACTGTGCCAGTTAATAAAGGTGGGACAGGTGCAACAACCCACACAGCCAACAATGTTCTTGTAGGTAATGGAACATCAGCAATTGGATCAGTAGCACCATCGACTTCTGGAAATGTGCTGACAAGTAATGGATCATCGTGGGCCAGTACGGCTCCTGCTGGTGGTGCATTAAGCCCAATGTTTTATGTTTATGATGAAAACGCAGATATTGGCTTAACCGCTAATACTTGGACAAAGGTAAGTTTCCCAGATACGCTTTTTAATGACGATACCGTTTTTGCCTCAGATAAATTTACTGTTCCAGCTGGTCAAGGAGGGAAATATGTACTGAATTCAAGAATATCGGTTTATTCATCTTCAAATAATATTCTTGATGCTAGAATTAAAATCTATAAGAATGGGGGTTTTTATCACGGAGGCTACCTGTTTGCGTATGGTTCTTCTATAAGACATATTGCCCCCCATCTTAGTTTTATTGAGGATGCTGCGGCAGGAGACTATTACGAAATTTACATTTCTGTTAATGCAACTAGCCCAAGAATATACGCAGACGGTGAAAACAAAAAGTTTCAATTCTTTTCTGGATATAAAATAGGATAAAAAATATGTACTACGGACTATTAAGATTAGGGTTTACAGGTTCAGACTTTGAGTTGCGTGATGATTCAGATGGTAAAGGAGCCTACATTGATGAATGGCGGTCAGACAAACCACAGCCCTCTGCCGAAGCTATTAAAACTGCACAAGATGAATATGATACTGAGTATGCTTCTTTAGAATATTCTCGTAACCGTAAAGAAGAGTACCCAACCATAGAAGAATGTGTTCACGCTATCCTTGATGGTGAGCTTGATGATCTTCAAATTAAACGACAAGCAATTAAAGATAAATACCCGAAGGAGACTAGCTAATGGCTATCGTAATAAATGGCAGTGGCACGATTACTGGGGTTAGTGCTGGTGGACTTCCTACAGGATCAGTAACCGCAGATACCCTAGCGACTAACTCGGTGGATTCGGCAGAGCTAATAGATGGGGCGATTGATTCTGGTCATTTAGCTAGTGGTGTTGGTGGAAAGGTATTGCAAGTGGTCAGTACCACTAAGACGGATACTTTCACATCTACAAGTGGAATAAGCTGGGTAGATATAACTGGATTTTCGGTAGCAATTACACCGTCAGCTACATCATCTAAAATTTTAGTATGTTGGAATGTTGCATTAGCTACTGCCGCAAATAATAATGTGTATATGAGAATGTTAAGAGGGTCAACTGCAATTTCAATCGGTGATACTGCTGGCAGTCGAAATAGAACAACAGGAGGTGGAGTTCCTCACGCTGCTTATGGTTGGGCTGGGACAATTTCTGGTACATATTTGGATAGCCCCTCTACCACTTCAGCAACCACTTTTAAAATGCAACTAGCTGGACAGGGAGGCGTTACGCTATGTGTAAATCGTAATGAACAAAATTCTGATATTAATTATTCTGTAGGTAGACCTGCATCAACAATCACCCTTATAGAAATAGGAGCGTAGTAATGGATAGAGATACAGCAATAAGAACTACGCATCCTACAGTAGTTACAATCAACGCTGAGAAAGATGCGTGGGACAAAGACGGCAATACAGTTGTACTAGACGAAGCTAAGATAGCAACTGAACTTGCTAAACTTCAAGCAGAGTGGAACAACAAAGACTACGCAAGAAAACGCAAAGTAGAGTACGCCAAGCTCAACCAATTTGAAATGCAGTTCGATGACCAGAGGGATGGCACGACAACGTGGGTGGATGCTATTAATGGAATTAAAGATAAATATCCAAAGTAACTTTGGAGAGTATTAATGAAAATCTTCGTCATAATGTGGATATTGAGTTTGAATACTCTGGAAAGTCAGAAGGTAGTTTTCAATGGAACGCTTGAGAGTTGCTTAATAAAAGCACTAGAACTTAATGCTTCTGAAACACGAGCTTATACAGGCTGTTACATGGATACGCGGCAATATGACTTTGAAGATAAATAACCAAAAGCTGGATAGCTTTTTCGGAGATAATGATGAAATATATCATACTGTTGATTGTATGTTTAGTACTCGCTACTCCAGTTTTAGCTGCCGATACCAATACAACTGTTTCCTCAACAGTTACCTCTTCTAATAATACTGTTTCAAGTAATACAATAGACAGGACCCCTCCTACAGCATCAGCTCCTAATGTAGTAATAAATAACCAGGATGTATGTGTAACCGCAATTGGCGGAGCTGCGCAAACATCTATAGTAGGAGTATCAGTAGGTTCAACTCTGCGCGATAAGAATTGTGAACGATTAAAATTAGCTAGATCCCTATATGGAATGGGAATGAAAGTGGCTTCTGTATCAATGCTATGCCAAGACATAAGAGTTTTTCAAGCAATGGAAATGGCAGGTACTCCGTGTCCTGTAGATGGGAAGATTGGTGAAGAAGCTAAGCTTATATGGGACGAATATCCTGAGCGTAGACCAGACTATGATGAATGGAAGGAAACTGTAAATGGTAAAATTTGGAAACAAGAGTTAGAAGATAGTTATTCATTAGAAGATAGTTATTCAGAAGAGCCACCTGCTTACAACAATGAAGAACCGGAGTGGGATGATGACCAGTATTGGTAATTTTACCTATTTCTTAATAGGCCTACTATTAGGCTGTCTATTAGCTATTTCTATAGATCAAGCCTATGCTGAAGATCCTATTGTAACAGATAATATTATAGAGAATTCTGAGTTCTCTAATTGTGATAATTGGTCTGGTGATACTACTGGTAATGGTGGAGGAACCTGTAATGGAACACAATATCAAACAGGCCATGCAGGTGGTGAAATTACCTCTGATAAGATGTATTTCCAGGATCATCTAACTATAGATGACTGGCAAACAGGCTTTGATTTAGATTATGGTGCAAAAGTTTGGAGTCATTCATCTAACCTATATGTTCCATTATGTAGCCAAACCAATTGGGATTGTAAAGATAATTTTACTATTGAACTTACATTAGGTGATGGTGAGGTTATTGTTGAAACATTTACACATAATGAACTACAAGACTATTCTGGTTGGAGAGATTTTTCATATAGCCAGACAGTTGAAGAGAATAGTTTCCAGGACCTGTGGGCGACACTATCTCTTTATGGCATAGATGCTGGATATCCTGCTGGTATGTATGGACCTCGCTTTGATGATCCCTTTCTTAATATTACATATTACGAATATATCCCTCCTCTACCTGAAGAAATGGACTTTTTAGTAGATGACATTGAAAATATGATAAGTGAAGAAGTTATTAATGATGAATTTTTTGATGATTTAGTCGCTACTGTAAATACAGTAGGGGCAAGTACAATGAATTTTAATGTTGCTATTTCCGATGAAGTTGGGGAAGAAATGGCAAGTATGGAAGTAAGTATGGAAATGGATCTAGAGATGGATACAATTGAAATTGAAATTGCAAGTAGTGGAGAAGAAGAGGTTGTTGTTGTTGATATAGCTGAAGAAGTTGCAGAAATGGAAGCAGAGATGGAATCAGCAGAGCCTGAAGTAATGGCTGCTAATGAAGCACAACCAGAACCTGAAGAACAGGAATCTGAGGAACAAGAAGAGGAATCACAGGAGGATACCCAAAAAGAGGATTCTCCTAAAGAAGCTGTAAAGACAAAAGTACTAGCTGCTATAGTATCAACAATTATCGCTAAAGTAGAAGCTGCTGGTGGTGATACTGAAGGAGCAAAGATAGCTCTTATGGGTATGATGGGAGTAGGTACCCAATTTGCCTCATACCAGCAAGCAGTTATCCCAGATAGTATTTTATACAATTCTCCAGTACCCTATATCAGTAACAACATAGACCCATTAAGTTCTGTGTATGCATTAGGTAGTGATATTATGATGAATAGTATGATTGACTCACAATACAACTTTAAGAACTAATTATGGAAGTTGAATACGGCGGTATAAAAGCAACTGGTGGTAAGTTATTTGTCATTATGTCCCTATTGGGGACTGTTGGTGGTGGACTATGGGGTGGATTCGAATTCTATAAAGATTACCAGGACATGAAAGAACAGATTACAGCTTATGTAGCTCCTGATCTAGCTGGATTTGATAAGAAACTAGAAGTCTTAGGTACAGCAGTTTCAGAGAAAATGAAAGTTATTGATGAACAAATGGGACGCAATAATTCAGAAGTGGCATCTGTAAAAGAACTAGTACATACAGAGGTCACAGGCTTTAAGGAGATTATTACCGGGGAGGTGACAGCTGTTAAAGAGCTAGTTCACACTCAAGTAACAGGGTTAGAGAGCACGGTTAATAAAGATGTTTTAGCAGTAAAGGAACTCTTCCAAAGTGAAGTAACTATTTTAGGTAATGAACTTACTGCTACAAAGGAATCATTCCAAGGTGACGTAACTCTTTTAAAAACAGAGGTTACTGCCACACAGGAGTTAATTAGTACTGAGATGGCTTCTATGAAAGAAGTTGTAATTGAAGCTCAGGATACTACAAGAGATATTCGAACAACCATGAAAACAGATATTAATGAGTTTAGTGACCAAATATCTGCAATAGATAAAAGATCTAGAGCAGATGGACTAGAAACTAGACAAGCTATGCGGAATGCTGAGAATGAAGTACGGGAACTAATCGCAGATACATCAAAGCGTTGGGACGATAAGTTACAAAAAGTAGATAGTCAAATAGAAGTATTAGAGACTAAGTTAGATAAGAAAATTACTAAAGCACTTGAAAATCCACTAGCTGCAATGAGTAAAACGAAATAATGCATTTAGATGGAATTTATATTAAAATAACGGAGATTTATTAATGAAACTAGAAAATACATATATAGGACATGATGCAGGAAACTAGCGGATTATTCGAGTTGATGAAGTGGGGTTGGGTTGCATTAATCGGAGTGATCGTTTGGATGTGGCAGAAACTAACAGGTCATGTTGAGGATAATTCTGAAGCACTACGGCAACACATAATTGACGACCTAAAAAAACATTCAGAGTTTGTATCGACAAGTAGTTTTCATGAGTTTGGACTAGCAGTTTATTCACGTTTCGATAAGCTGGATGAGAAACAAGACAAGTTGCTCGACCAAGTTGTGCTTGGTGTAGGTCGTGAAGAGTTCAAGGGTGAGCTTCAATCTATCTACGCCAAACTCGATAGTATTGAACGCCGCAAGGTAGATAAATGACTAAAAATAGGGAGAACATGTAATGAATAAAATGATGGGTGGTTTAATTGGTGCTATAGATAATTTTATGCCTGGTTATAAAACATATGTAATCTGGGTTATTGCAATGGGTATGATGATTTGTCAAATGCTGGGTTACTACACCTTTACCGAGGAAATGTGGGGAATTGTTGGTATTACAGGTATGGGCACTTGGAAGATGGGTCAGGATAGAAAAATTAAGAAAAAATGAATGAGATAATCGTCACGATTATGCTCTTAATACCATCTCCACATAAATTAGTTGATTGGTCTGTAAATAAGGTTCCAACGCAGATACAGCTTACATATGAATCCGGTCTTGAAGTGAGTTATGCCGCTGCTCCGGTATCATGTAAATCGCGGCCTAAACATAAACATGAAATGATATTCCGCTCTACACAGGAACATTGTTATCTTGTACATGATCTAAATAATCCACAATTTATTAGACATCCTTACTTTTGGTACAAAATACAGATACCACAAGGGTCTAAAGAAATAATAGGAGAATAACATGGATATAGCTGCAATGTTTGAAGGGCAAGGATGGTTTGCAATAGCAGGACAGATAGTTCTTGTATTCACTGCTGTTACAGGTGCATTACCTGATAGATTTGTTCAGAAGATTCCAGTACTTGGAACCTTGTGGCCTATTTTTAATTGGCTAGCAGGTAATGTTTTTAATAATATTAATCACCCTAAAGGGATGGCCGCTCAAAATGATGTGGAAAAAGAAATCGATGCAGCTAAAGCAAAGGTTCGGGATAGGTCTGGTATGCCTGATGTTCTTGACGGGATGTAGTGGTATCTTAACCCAGTTAATACCTCCTGTAGCTAATTTTGCATTAGGATTTTATGATGCTAATGACTACTACTCTAAAGAATGTCTATGGTATGATGAAGTTAAATTAAATGATGAAACTAAGAAATGGTTACTTGAAAATAATCCCCCCGAAATTGTAAGTAAGGATTTAGCTCAAGTAAGTAAAAACAACGATATCTATAAAGAAGTATGTAAAAAAGATAAAAATATGGCGGATAAAATGAAGAGTAAAGCTGAGAGACTTATTAATTAACTTATAAATAGGGCGCATTCATGACTAAACCTACAGATAAATCAAAGCTAATACCTAAACCAAAGCATGAAAGACCGGAATGGATGCGGGAATCAGCTGAATGGTTACGTGAAAAAATGGAGAGTGACAATGCACGTAAAAAAGCAGAACGGAATAGAGATATAGTAGCTCCTAGTGAAGTAAAAGAATTTGAGGGATTAACTCCTAAAGAAATTAGAGAAAAAATGAATCAATTAAGGGAAGGCCCATTTTATAAATAATGAAGATATTCCTCTGGATTACAGGCAGTATACTAGTTATTAGTAGTATTATGTTTATCTGCTATATTATAGCGATATCAAGAATTCATTAAAACTTACTATTAATCCACTTGTAGAATACATATAAACCCATTAGCATTAGTATATAGATAATGCCGTCAAACCATGGGATTTCATTTAAGAAATCTGCTGTATCTCCAGATAGTTCTCCAATCATAATTCCCCCTTAAGAATATAACCAAATTACACTAGCTGTTTTATTGGGATCTACATCTACATGTATAAAAGTCCTTGCAATCCCTATTCTATCAAATACTTGTGTAACAGCTGCGAGTAATTCAAATCGTTCTCTAGATCCTATATAACCCAAATCAGCTGCCCAGCCTCCTACATGAGAACTAGTCTCGTTAGCTCCTATATTTCCATTATGTTTAATACATCTAATCCCACTATTTATTGATATAGGTCGTCCTAAAATATCTCTAACTGATTGAACTTTTGCGGCAAGATGGTCTTTAATATCGGCTCTCCCACAACCACATTTACAAGCATATTCTTCTCTATTAAAATTTACTGTTAGGTCCCCCATAATTTAATATCTCCTATGCCATTAATTTAATTTAGCTTTAAATAATTTAGAAGCCTTAAATTTAACAACTTTTCTAGCTGTAATAACTGCTGGTTCACCTGTCTTAGGATTACGTCCCATTCGTTCAGATTTATTACTTGCAGTAAAGCAACCAAATCCACGAACTACTACTCTCCCATCATCAACAAGTCCTTGTTTAATAGTATCTAACACTGTTACTACTATATCATCTGCTTTTGGTTGAGTAATGCCTATCTTTTTAGCTAATTTATTTGTTAATTGTTCTCGTCTCATTTGGTCTCCTTGTGTAATTGATTATCCCCTTCTGTATAAGCTTGTTTAGGATTGGGGTATTTCTTAAACAATTCGTCTACAACAGCCTGTAACCTAGTTTTATCCCCTTCAACATCTGATTTAGGTGGACGATCATCTATACATACATCTCTCATCTGAGCGTCTCTGAGGACGTATAAAGATGCTATCGCTTTAGTGATATGATGTAAACTACTTTCTGAATCAATATCTTGTCCTTCCCAGTAGTCAGATAAGTGTCCCATAGTAGCGTCAATATAAACACTAGCACGAACACCAGCTATACGGTAGTTATGCCTGCCGTATTTCATAGCTCCTTCCATCATCCCAACACTAACTTCTTTAGTTACATTCGCCGGTAATCCTGAATAAAATCTAGGTTTTTTAGATGCCACTATATCTTTAGGGTTTGTTTCTTTTGACATAATTCCTCTCTATATGTTATATATTATATTATGGCTGAGTTTAGTTTTACAGATCAAGAATTTATTTCTGTCATTAATATGATAGTTAAACTAGATGCACCATTAGGAGAAGAATACATCCCCCTAAAATCTATGGACGAACGGATTGATATGGGGCGGCTAGATAGTTTAAGCATTATCGTATTTTTTGTGTGGTTATCTCATATGTTTGGCATTTCTGAACCTAAATTACAGGATTTTATTAAAAAAGAAAACTTAACTATTCAATCAATAAAAGATTTTGTTATGACTGAATTTACCCAAACTTGCTCTATGGCTGAAGTAGAAGAATATGCTAAAAGATGTATGTAACTCATACTAATTCAGTATATTCCGAGAATATAACTCTATTAGATTATATTCCCTATCCCCAATATGTCCATCAAATAGGTAATGGTGGAGGTTTTACTATTGAACAAGGCATAAAAATCATGCCTGGGGAATTAATTGATTATGTTTTAAATGGTAAGCATGGAGCTAGTTCTGGAACTTATGAATTTATTCGATCATTAACACTATTAAATAACTATAAAATAGGATTAATATTAGCTGCGGGGAATAACGTATGGACCGGATACTTAACAACTGTTTCTCGCACAACACAATATCCTTCGTATAGAATACCTGTAATGGGTATTACGCAAGTATACGCAGGATATATTGCCAATAAAATCGGGTCTTTTGATTATATATCAACTGATAGTACTAGCTGTATTAGTGGGCACTCTGCTTGGTATACAGCTCACAATATGTTAGCCTTAAATCGATTAGATGCCGTAGTAGTTATTTCGGTAGATAACGGGCTTTCAGAAGAGTATTTAACTATATTTGGAGAAAATGGATTAAGTAAATTAGCTCATGAAGAAGAATCATCTATTACTAAATTTAGATTAGGCCAAGGTTGTAATATATCAGTATTTGAAACTCTATATTCAATACTTAAAACTAAGCATCCAGTATTAGCAGAAATTAAAGATATGCACATCGCAGCTGAATCTCATTCTAGTCCACTAGGTATATCGGAAACTGGAGAAGGTTATAAAAAAGTTATCAATATGGTAAATACTAATGACATTAATTTTGTTAAAATGCATAGTACGTTTTCTGCAGATAATAGGATTGAGGAAGAAATAATTAAAGATAAGTTTGGAGATATTAAATTAATTAACTATAAATTACGTATTGGGCATACTATGGGAGCAGCTACTGCTATAGAAACAGCATTAGCAATACAGGAAGAATCCGGTAAGTTTCTTAGTTTAGGCGCAGGTATGGGCAATGTATTCTCATCTGCAATAGTGGAAATTTTATGATATTTACGCATGCTAGTATGATACAAGAAGGTGAATCTGCTTTATTTTATAGGTTTAACCGTCCTCTAAATGGGTATATGATTGCGGGGTTATTTATAGCCCCTAACATGACAGCTAAAATGAATTTTTATAAAGTATGGAAATACTTTGTATCTGAAATAGTACAAGGAGATGATATATACTGTTCTGTACCTTTAGGAGTAACAAGTTCTATGTTTGATAATTATTTAGACTATCATGATACAATAAATGGCCTTAAGATATATAAGGTTGATAATTGCTTAAAAAAGCAATACAGTAGTTACGATAAACATAAAGAACAAGCTGGGAGCAACACATGAGCCATAAAGACGATCCTAACTTAAGTACAACTGAAACTGATGCTTCTACTTTAGTTCCTGATTGGAGTAATCCACCTAGTCTTGCTGATCTTAAACAAGATCATGAATCTGCCCAGGTAGCTCATCAAGTTCATGCTGATGAGGTTGATGCTTGGTTAAGAGTACTTGATGGCGATCAGACTGTTAATGCTAAAAGAGGACGTTCTAAATTAGTACCTAGATTAGCACGTAGACAAGCTGAATGGCGTTATGCTGCTCTATCTGAACCTTTCTTGTCAACTGACGATCTATTTAATACGTCTCCTCAAACATTTGAAGATAAAGATTCTGCAGTACAGAATGGTATGTTATTAAATTATCAACTCAACTGTCGTATGGATAAAGTATCTTTTATTGATGAATACGTTAGGACTGCCGTTGATGAAGGTACTGTAGTTGTAAGGGTTGGTTGGGAATTTGAAGAAGATAAGCGTAAGGTCTATAAAGATGTAATGGAAATGCAAGTAGTTGCAGGTCCAGATGGTCAACCCGTTCAACAAGAAGTTAAAGTAGGTGAAAAATCATCAATAAAGACTATTACTACTAAGAATCAACCTGTATTAACAGTGTGTGATTATAATAATTTAGTATTAGATCCTACTTGTGAAGGGGATATAGAAAAAGCTAATTTTGCTGTCTATAGTTTTGAAACATCACTATCTGAACTTAAAAAAGATGGAAGATATAAAAATTTAGACGATATTAACTTTGAAAGTGCTTCTGTATTGGCTGAGCCAGATCATGCAGTTAATACAGATGATAGTTCTTTTACATTTAAAGATAAAGCACGTAAGAAAGTTATTGCTAGAGAATACTGGGGATATTGGGATATTGATGATACTGGAGAGGTTAAACCTTTCGTAGCTACCTGGGTAGGCGATACTTTTATTAGAATGGAAGAGAATCCTTATCCAGATAAGAAACTCCCCTTTGTATTAGTTCAGTATTTACCTAGACGTAAAAATATCTATGGAGAACCAGATGCCGCTCTCATTGAAGACAATCAAAAGATTGTGGGTGCTGTTACTCGCGGTATTATTGATATTATTGGGCGTAGCGCTAGTGGACAGCAAGGGATTAGAAAAGATGCTCTTGATGTAACTAATGCTCGTAAGTTCGAACGCGGCGAAGATTATAAATTTAATGCTAATGTAGATCCTAAACAAGCATTTCATATGGAAGTATATCCAGAGATTCCTAGATCTGCATTAGAAGTACTTAACATGCAGAATAATGATGCTGAAGCATTGACGGGTGTTAAAGCATTTACTCAAGGTATTTCAGGACAAGCATTAGGAGTTACAGCTACTGGTATCAGATCAGCACTTGATGCTACATCTAAACGTGAATTGGGTATTTTGCGCAGACTTTCAAATGGATTGAATCAGATTGGTCGTAAAGTTATTTCAATGAATGCGGAATTTTTAGAAGACGAAGAAATTATTCGTATTACTAATGAAGAATTCATAGCTATTAATCGTAATGATTTAGGTGGAAAATATGACATTAAGCTTAATATTTCTACTGCTGAAGCTGATGAACAAAAAGGCAGTGAATTAGCATTTATGTTGCAAACTATGGGTAATACTATGCCCCCAGAAATGAGCCAGATGATTTTGGCAGATATTGCTAAATTACGTAAAATGCCTGATTTAGCTAAACGTATCGCTGAATATCAACCTCAACCAGATCCTATGGCACAGCAAAAAGCTCAGCTTGAATTAGCATTACTTCAAGCACAAGTTCAGAATGAAACCGCTAAAGGTCAAGAGAATACGGTGGATGTTCAACTTAAAACTGCTAAAACTGAAACTGAAAAAGCTAAAGCACGACAGATGCATAGTGGTTCTGATTTATCTGATCTTGATTTTGTTGAAAAAGAATCAGGGGTTGCTAGTGCACGAGATATGCAAACAGCTGATCAAAAACATGCTCAAAATATGGAAAGCAAAGAACAAGATAGACGAGCTAGAATGGGCGAAAAAGAACATGATAGATTATCTAATCTTGATAAAGCCGCATTTGATTCATTAACTAAACAATAAGGGGGAGTATGACTGATTTAGAACAAGTTGAAATCCAGATTGAAATGGCCGAGAAGTTAAGAAAATTAAGAGATAATTGTGTTAAATTAACGGCTAGTGAATCATGGAAGGATGTTATTGATACCGGGTATTTTAAAGAAGAAGCCGCTAGATTAGTTATGGCTAAAAGTTCTAATCTTAACGCCGATCAAATGAAATTAATTGATAACATGCAATATGGTATTGGAGCTTTAGCTAATTATATTGAATCAGTTATGAGACGTGGTGCTGAAATGGATCAAGCTTTAAATGAACACGAAGAAACTCGTGAAGAAATTTTAGCTGAGGAGATTAAAGTATGACCCAAACTTCTTTAGGCTTATCTGACGCAGCATTCTTAGAAAAAGACCCCGAAGAACTTTTAGCTAAGGAAACTACTTCGGCTGTGGAAGAACAACCAGCTGAACAAGAAATTGAATCATCAGATCAAACTGATGAGAATAAGATTGCTACCTCTGAAGAGGAGGTAAGTGAAGCACAGGAGCAAACTGAAGTTGCACCTGAAGAGAAAGAAGTAAGCCAACCTGAAGGGGATACCCAGAAGGCGCATGAACCTTTCGCTGATAGTGATACGACAGAATCTCTTGATACTAGTAAGAAGGACTCGCCTGATACGAAGGAGGATACTCCGGAAACTACAGAGTTTGATTACGAAAGTGCTTATAAAAAGGTATCTGAACCTTTCAAGGCCAATGGCATTGATATGCAGGTTAAGGATCCTCAGGATATCGTTCGTCTAATGCAGATGGGCGCTAATTATCAGAAGAAGATGGCGCAGTTAAAGCCTAATCTGAAGTTAATTAAGATGTTAGAGAAAAATGAACTTCTTGATGAAGGGAAATTACATAATCTAATTGATTTATCCAAGAAGAATCCTAAAGCTATCGCTAAGCTCGTAGAAGAAAGTGATGTAGATCCTTTAGATATCGACAAGGATGTTCCTACGGATTATCAGCCAACAAATTACTCTGTTACTGATAAAGAATACAATTTAGATGCTGTACTCGATGAGATCAAAGATACCGCCACTTTTAATAAAACTATTAATGTTTTAACTAAAGAGTGGGACCCTCAAAGCAAAGCTACTATTTCAGAGTATCCTGAAATAATTAGCATTATTAATGCTCACATGGGTAATGGTGTATTTGAAAAAGTCAACGCGGTATTACAACAGGAAAAAACACTAGGTAAACTAGCAGGTGTTCCTGATGTAGACGCGTATAAGCAAATTGCTGAGCATCTACATAAAAATGGTCTTCTGCAGAATACAGCTAGTAATCCTACAGGAACTTCCCAAGTATCAAGTAAAACTGACGAAAAAGCTAATGCTGATCGTAATAAAAAACGAAAGGCAGTAGCACCGGTCAAGCAGACTACTACAAAAAAAGCTGCATCTGATGAAGATTTTTTAGGTCTATCAGATGAAGATTTTATGAAG
>Ga0208641_1000720_pt1 | contig 18634 bp, 15 predicted proteins | sample ETN02SmetaG_2_FD_185789 | JGI IMG/M metagenome (GOLD analysis project Ga0208641, IMG submission 185789) | Marine microbial and viral communities from oxygen minimum zone, Eastern Pacific Ocean - ETNP2014F10-02SV253 (SPAdes) (version 2) | ecosystem: Environmental > Aquatic > Marine > Oceanic ... | reverse complement strand
AAGGGGACTGCATCCTTAACGTAGATAAGCAGAAACTGGTAAGAAACATTGAATTTGATTATGATAATTGTAAAAACTGCGATTTATGCAGCATCTGTCCGGGGATAGAAACGGATGATGAAAAGACACCTTCCTATACAACCCTTTGCACCAATTGTGCCGCCAACAATCCGGTGTGTCAGCAATGCTGTCCCTTTGACGCCATTGTCCCCATAGATAAAAAAGGGACAAACGGCATACCACAGCTACCCAAGCCGGAACCGGTTGATTTGATAACAATTGACAAAGAAAGCCTTCCTGATGCTCTTCGGGTTGCCATCCGGGGCATCGGCGGTCAGGGCAACCTATTTTTTGGTAAAGTCCTCTCCGAAGTTGCCTTAAGGACACCGTACGCTGATAGTCACATTGTGAAAGGGGACACGCTGGGGATGGCTCAACTGGGAGGGTCCGTTATTTCTACCTTCAGCTGTGGAGACGTCACATCATCCGTGTTGGTGCCGAACTCGGCAGATGTTTTGGTCGTCATGGAAATGAGCGAGGTCCTTAGGCCGGGATTTTTAGAACTGCTGAAACCTGGCGGAACAATTATACTGAATAACTTCACCGCAATGCCGGTGACGGCTGAAAAAGATGATTATCCACCTGAAAGTGAGATTATCAAAGCACTGGATGATTATAAAGTAATTCAGGTTGACGCCAACGAGCTAGCGGATGAATTGGGAGATGAAGTTGGCAGGACGGCAAATGTGGTTGTACTGGGACTGCTGTCGGCCATAGAACCATTCAGTCAGATTCCGGACGAGATCTGGCAAAATACCATTCTCTCTTTGTCACCCAGCGACCATTGGAAAGCAATGAATATTGCCGCATACAATAAAGGCAGAGATTTCGTAAGCACATTGTGAAAAATAACCTCCTCACCATATCCTTTACCGTCAATGGCCAACTTTGTGAAAGGACAATCTCAGCTTCCCTCTTACTTATCGATCTGATCAGGGACGAATTGAAACTGAAGGGAACCAAACCGGGATGCCTGGAAGGAGAATGCGGTTCATGTTCCGTACTGGTGGATGGCACCACGGTTAACTCATGCTTGTACCTGGCCCTGAACGTTGATGGTAAATCCGTGACTACCATTGAAGGGCTTTCCGGCGGAGAAAAATCCCTGGATGCGGTCCAACAATCCATGGTGGATCACGGTGCAGTGCAGTGCGGCTACTGTACCTCGGGTATGGTAATGGCAATCAAAATGTTCCAAGATCAATGCCATAAGGAAAATCACAAACCTGACCGGGAAGAGATCAAAAAAGGCCTGGAAGGTAATATCTGCCGCTGCACAGGTTACGTAAAAATAATTGATGCCGTAGAGGCACTGTTTTGAACACGAAAAAGAATATGAACATTATTGGTAAACGAATCCCTAAGCTTGACGCAGGCGACAGAGTTACCGGTAAATCAGTTTACGGCACTGATATTGAACTACCGGGCATGCTTCATGGAGCCATTCTTCGCTCAAAATTTCCTTCTGCAATCATAGAATCTATTGACGTATCTAAAGCAAAAGCACTGCCTGGAGTCGAATGTGTAATCACTGCCGATGATGTGGACGTAACCAACTTGAGCTATCGCAAGGATCATCCAGTATTGAAAAAAGATGAAGTGAATTGCATTCGCGATGAAATAGCGGCAGTGGCGGCGGTGTCGAAAGACGTTGCGGAAAAAGCATTGGAATTAATCGAGGTAAACTATATTGAAAGAGAAGGTATCTTTGATCCCATAGATGCATTAAAAAACGACGCTCCCCGGATTAACAAATTCAACAAAGAGGGAAACGGCAATAAAAACATTTCGGAATCTTTTCATTATGAGCATGGCGATATGGAAGCGGAAAAAAAGAAAAGCGCCTGCACTGTTTCCAGGCAATATGTTTTGCCTAAAGTTACCCATGCATGTATGGCTCCGAGCAACGTTACGGCAGATTACTCTCCTGTAGATGGTCAGCTGACGCTTCACAGCTCGACCCAGGTGCCCTTTCTTTACCAGAGAGAAATGTCCCAAGTTCTCAAAATGGATCCCTCGAAAATACGGGTTGTCCAGCCCATCATTGGCGGCGGGTTTGGAAGCAAGCTTGATCTCCATCCTTTCGAACCCATTTGTGCGCTTCTCTCCATTAAAACCGGGAAACCGGTCCAAATTCTATATAGCAGAGAAGAAGAATTTTTGTACTCTGCTATTCGTCAATCTATGGTCATTGATTTAACCACCGGCGCCGATGAAAATGGGAAATTCACCTTTCGGGAAGTGAAGATCATGAAGGACAATGGGGCATATACTTCCTGGGGAGCGCGATCGTCCTTTGTGATGATGCAGACTTTTTCATCCTTGTATCAGACGCCTGCCTGCGTATATGATGCCGACGCGGTGTATACCAATAATGTTTTTGCCGGGTCGTTCAGGGGTTTTGGGAATCCTCAAGCCACCTTTGCGTTAGAGCGAAATATTGACCTGATGGCCCATGAGCTGGGAATGGATAGATCCGAGATTCGCTTGATAAATGCCAATTTCCCCGGAGAAGTTACCGGACAGGGCCTGGAATATCATTCATGCGGCCACAAACAGGCTTTGGAAGCTGTTGTAAAAAACAGCGGATACCCTGAAAATAAACATGGTGAGCGATATAAACGGGGTTTCGGTTTCGCTTCTATGCTTCATGTAGGCGGTGGTGCAAAAATCTATCCTTCAGACGGCTGCGGCACGACACTTAAAATGGATCCCTACGGTTTTTTGACCATCATCACCGGGTCCAGTGAGATAGGGCAAGGGTCGGAGACAGTCCTGGCGATGATGGCCGCGGAGGAATTGGGCATTGATTTAGATAGAATAAAAGTCATCAATACGGATACAAGCGTAAAACCGTGGGACGTAGGTGTCCATGCTTCCAGAACCAGCTTTGTTGCCGGAAATTCTCTTTTAGGGGCCCTAGGAATATTTAAGGAAAAACTGTCCACCAAAGCGGCTCATCTGCTCAATACAACCCCGGACGACCTGGTGTTTCAAGAAGGCGAGATTCAGTCGGGGAAAACCGGAGACGCTTTCAAGATTGATAAAATAGTGCGAGAACTGCATTTTAAACCGCCACATGAGTTATGTGAAGTGTCTTATTTTTATGAACCGTCCAGTGAATTTCAAGATAAGAATTATAAAGGAAACGTCTCCGGATGTTATGCTTTTGCAGCCCAGGCTGTGGAAGTTGAAGTGGACACGTTAACCGGAAAGGTGGATGTGTTGAACGTGCATGTGGGCCAGGATGTAGGTAAAGTGTTGAATCCGTTAGGTCTTGAAGGTCAGATCGAAGGCGGTGTCGTCATGGGAATGGGTTATGCCTTGAGCGAAGAAATGATTTTTGAGGATGGTTATTTACGCAATCCAACGTTTCATGATTATAAGGTACCCACTGCAAGGGACATCCCGGAAATCAGCTTTTATCCTGTGGAGACCAACGAGGAAACGGGTCCTTTCGGCGCCAAAGGCGTGGCGGAAGCTCCCTTGGTGCCCACCCCCGCCGCCATTGCCAACGCAGTTTCAAATATTTTGGATGTAGAAATAAACTCTCTTCCGGTGACCCCGGAGAAGGTGTTGAAAGCCATTTGCGATAAAGAGAAGGGTCAGGGTTAGATCATGGATTTTTATACGGTCAGCCCACACACAACGGCAGAGCTTTTGGAAACGATCAAACAGAACCAGGGAAACCATTTCCGATTCGGTGCCGGGTACACGGATCTGATCCTGGAATTGCAAATGCAAAAACAGGATGATTTAACCGTCATTAACCTGGCAAAGTTAAAAGATAAAGATTTCACGTCAATCAATGATTCAAAAGAAGGTAGCAGGATAGGCGCATTGGCCACGATGACGGATGTACTGTCCAATGAATCTCTCCAGAGGTTTCCTGCATTGATTGAAGCGATAGAAAGCCTGGCATCCGTGCAGGTCAGGTCGGTGGCCACTGTGGGCGGAAACATATGCACTGCCTCGCCAGCAGGCGACGTGTCTTGTGCGTTGGTTGCGCTGGATGCCGCCTGTGAAATCCTGGATACGGGCGGAAAAATCAGAACTGTGCCCATTGCTGAATTTTTCACCGGTGTAAAAACGTCAGTTCTAAAGAAAAATGAAATTTTAAGAAGCGTGTTGGTACCTCATCGAAAAACTACTGATAGAATCGTATCAGGATTTATAAAAATTGGTAACCGGAATTCCATGGAAATTGCTCTGGTTTCATTTGCTTACTATATATTGGCTGATAGTAATGGAGATGTTACCAGTTCGGGGGCAGCAATTGGTTCCGTTGCTGAAACAATCAAATCTACTGAATCTGCCTGCGAATTTTTAATGGGAAAAAATATTGAGCATCTAACCAAAACTGATAAAGGAAAATTCGCTGATTTGGTATTGGAATATGCCTGCCCAATCTCGGATATTAGGGCATCAGCCTGGTACCGTCGTCAGGTATTGTGGAATATCAGTAGAAGTATTTTTTAATTAATAAGAGAAGGGAGGAAAAATCCTCCCTTCTCTTATTGTCAATTATAATCAGTGATTAAACTGTAGGTAATCCTTCTAGCGCTTTCAAGCTTTCGGATACTTCCTCATCAGTCATTGCATGGTCCTCTAAAGTTCCAGCCAGGAATTGGGTGTAGGCAGCCATGTCAAAGAAGCCATGTCCAGATAGGTTAAAGAGTATTACCTTTTCTTCACCGGCTTCGCGGGCTTCAATTGCGTGTTTAACTGCTCCATGAACTGCATGGCTGGATTCTGGAGCCGGAACGATTCCTTCTGATTTTGCAAATGTAATCGAAGATTCGAAGCAATCCAATTGACCGTAGGCTTCCGCTTCTATGAGTCCGTCTTTCACCAATTGAGAAAGCAGAGGAGAATCACCATGATATCGTAATCCGCCTGCATGAATGGGAGGCGGCACAAATTGATGCCCAAGAGTGAACATTGGAGATAATGGCGTTAGTTGAGCCGTATCACCAAAGTCATAGCGAAATTCACCTTTTGTCAGAGTGGGGCAAGATGCAGGTTCTGTGGCAACAAAACGAGTGTCCTTGCCGTTGATTTTATCCCTCATAAATGGGAATGCTAATCCTGCATAATTGGATCCTCCGCCACAGCAACCTATAATGATATCAGGATATTCACCGGCAATTTCCATCTGTTTCATTGCTTCTTGTCCAACAACTGTCTGATGAAGGAGAACATGATTTAATACGGATCCAAGAGCATAACGGGTATCGTCTCTTGTGGCAGCATCTTCCACAGCCTCCGAAATAGCGATTCCTAGACTCCCCGGTGTGTCAGGTGTTTTTTCCAGAATGGTTCTTCCTGCGTTGGTGTCCGAAGATGGACTGGCGACAATTTCAGCGCCGTAAGTTTGCATGAGTGCTTTTCGATACGGTTTCTGGTCAAAACTAATTCTAACCATATAGACTTTCACTTCCTGACCAAAAAGAGCTCCTGCGAATGCAAGGGAACTTCCCCATTGCCCTGCACCTGTTTCGGTGGAAAGACGCATGACACCTTCTGCTTTGTTGAAATAAGCCTGAGCTACGGCAGAATTCGGTTTATGACTTCCCGTGGGGCTCACACCTTCATATTTATAATATATTTTTGCAGGAGTTCCCAATGCCTTTTCTAGCCCGGTTGCTCGAATCAAAGGAGAAGGTCTCCAGATTTGCAGAGCTTCCAATACCGGTTCAGGAATATCAACAAATCTATCCTGACATACTTCCTGCATAATTAATCCCATGGGAAAAAGAGGTGCTAAATCATCAGGTCCAATAGGTTGTCCCGTTCCAGGATGTAAAATGGGTGGTGGCGGGGTGGGCATATCGGCGGCAATATTATACCATTGCTTTGGAATGTCCTGTTCGGACAGGAAAATTTTCTTATTATTCATTTTTAGTTCCTTTCGAGATTGTTGAGAAGGACTGTTACTGGATTACTATCAAATCAATTTTAATGTTATGAGATTTTATATTATTGCATATATTAAAACAAGTATTTTATTATCCAAATACGTGTTAATAAAAGATATTAGATTCTTTTCTGGGAAAAGTGAGCAATATTCGCTTCGATAATTTTGCTTAAATTCATAAAGAGAAAAACCCCCTAATCTTACAAAGATGGAACTCGTTAAACTGATATCAAATGAAAATCCTTTCGGTCCGCCGCCCAAGGCGCTGGATGCAATCAGGAAGTACGCACAAAGCGTCAATTACTATCCGAAGTTTGTTCCTCAAACACTAAAGGAAAAACTGGCAGCAAAATATCACGTCTCTCCTGAAAATATTACAGTATCGGCTGGTTCATATGAACTCATTAATCTTATTACCCGTTTTTTAGTAAACAGAGATGAGGAAATTCTTACATTTGACAATACGTTTATAGCTTATAGTTACAGTGCCAAACGTAATAGTAGAAAATGTTCAACTGTCCAAATGACCGGTCCTGAATGCAATTTGAATGATCTTATTCCTCTATGTGGAGATAAAACAAAGGCCATATTTATTGCCAACCCCAATAATCCTACCGGAACTATTGTGACACACGATTCATTGCAAAAATTACTGAAGGAAATATCTTCTCATATACTGGTAGTTGTGGATGAAGCATATTTTGAATATGTAACTGATGAATCGTACCCGAATTCAGTACAAATTCAGAAGGATTATCCCAATCTTGTTATTCTGCGTACGTTTTCCAAGATTTATGGGTTGGCGGGAATTCGGATTGGGTACGGGATTGCTTCTCGAGAAATCTCTGAAGTACTAGAAAAAAACCGATTACTCCGTTCCGTAAACGCTTTAGCTGAGAAAGCCGCTGAAGCCGCCTTGGACGATGTGGAATATATTGAACAGAGTGCTGCCCACAATGACAGGGAGAGAGCAATCTTGTATGAGGAATTGTCACGACTGGGGTACAATGTTAATCCCTCGCAAGCCAATTTTTTATATTTTTCTTTTCCGGACAATGAAAGGAAGGCTAAGGTTTACAGACACCTATCAGATCATGGATTACTTGTTTGTGATATGGAATTCTTTGGAAAGAAAAACGCTCTGCGTATCACCATTGGTAATAGTGATGCGAATCATCGGGTTATTCAGTGTCTAGGAAAACTGGTATCTAGAGAGAAAACCGCTGAAGCAGTCTAATAGATTGAGTTAGTTCATTTGATTGCAGGACAAATGAACCAGTCTATAATAATTTTCACATCAAATAGAGGGGTTTCAAATATATAAAGTAGCAACTTAAGATGAGACGCCTTACTCTGATTTATTTTGCTTTTCCCCTTGTTCTTTTCACGGCTGAAATTGATACAGTCCTTGTATACAGCCAGGCAATGCAGAAAGAAGCTCCTGTTGTGATTATCATGCCCGATAGCTATCAGTCTGATACTGATCTTTTTCCGGTAGTCTACTTGCTCCATGGCCACAGTGGGAATCATCTAGACTGGATCAGCAATATGGATGTGGGTGCAGCAGCTGACAGGTATGGTTTTATCATCGTCTGCCCCGACGGAGGATACGATAGCTGGTACCTCGACAGTCCGACTGACAATGAGAGTCAATATGAGACTTTCGTGGCTGTTGAACTTGTACAGTGGATAGATTCCAATTACCGTACTATAAGAAGCAAGAAGGGCAGAGCTATTACAGGCCTTAGTATGGGGGGTCACGGAGCCATTTACCTGGCGATACGTCACCCGGATAATTACGGTGCTGCCGGCAGTATGAGCGGTGTTTTTGATCTGAATCAAGCCAGTTCGAAGTATGATATCCTGAAGAAACTCGGAGCCTCAAACGAAAATCCGGGGATTTTAGCTAAACACTCGGTAGTGAACCTCATTGATCAACTTACAGAAAACTCTTTAGCTATTCTGATTGAGTGTGGTGTTGATGATCGTTTTCTAGCCGGTAACCGCAAAGCTCATTCTATAATGCTGGAAAAGGGGGTACAACATGACTATATCGAACGTCCCGGCGGTCATACTTGGGACTATTGGGTAAATGTCCTTGAGTATCACTTGTTGTTTTTCAAGAAAAGCCTTTAGACTATTTTATACTACTGTTTCTTAAACTTTACTTTAATCTTTCCCGGCTGAAATTTACTTGATTTTCCTCAAGTCTGTGGTCAACTTCGATTCCCACGATAATGGCACAATCCAAGTCAAAGCTGACCTTTCTCTGCTCCGAATGCGGTAACGATTTCCCTAAGTGGCACGGGAAATGTCCGGCTTGTGGAGAGTGGGGGACAGTGAAAGAATTTACCGTTCCTACCAACGGAAAACGTTCACGGAGAGAGCCCCGAAAAACCGTTCCTCTGCAGGATTTGCTGTATGGTGATGAAATGGAACGGGCATCCACTGACATTCCGGAAGTGGATCGTGTTCTAGGTGGTGGTTTGCTTCCTGGTTCTGTGATTTTGTTAGGCGGGAATCCGGGAATCGGTAAGTCCACATTGGCTTTACAGGCAGTGGCGGGACTTGAGCAAAACGTTCTCTATGTTTCTGCCGAAGAGAGCGAAGATCAAATTGCTCTTAGGGCTCGTAGGCTAGGTATTGACTCCGACAAATTGACTCTCACCGGGGAGAATCGGTGGGAGGGTATAGTGGAACAACTCTCCTTAGTGAAGCCGGCTTACCTGATAATAGATTCTATCCAAACTATTTATTCTGATGGGAGCGAAAGTCTTCCTGGGGCTGTTGGTCAAATTCGCGAGTGCGGACAGAAGATTTTGGAGCAGTGTAAATCATCAAAGATGTCTACTATCGTTATCGGTCATGTGACAAAAGACGGCATTATTGCAGGACCACGTATGCTGGAGCACATGGTGGACACAGTCCTCTATTTGGAAGGAGATCGCCGGCATGACTTTCGACTTCTTCGGGCGGTGAAGAACCGATTCGGTTCCACAAGTGAAGTGGGCGTTTTCGAGATGACAGAAAAGGGGCTAATTGTAGTGGAGAACCCGTCAGAGTTGTTTTTGGCAGAGCGACAGACCAATATAGCCGGTTCGGCTGTAATCCCGTCTATGGAAGGGAGCCGTCCAATTTTGGTGGAAGTGCAAGCGCTGACATCCAACGCCAATTTCGGCACACCTCAGCGGAACGTGACTGGATTCGATATCCGGCGACTCGCCATGTTGTTGGCGGTGCTGGAGAAGCGACTCGGTTTTCCGGTGAGCACCAAAGATGTTTTTGTCAACTTTGTAGGAGGTTTGCGGGTGGATGAACCGGCAGCAGATCTGGCTGTCATTTCCGCCATCGCTTCGAGCCTTAACGATAGTCCACTGCCTTCAGATACAGTGCTGGTAGGCGAAGTGGGACTGGGTGGCGAACTACGTGGCGTTTCTCATATAGACAAGCGAATGAAAGAGGCGAAGCAGCTCGGCTTCAAATCAATCATAGCGCCGGCGGCGAGTGCGAAGAAAGTAAAGATAAAGTCCAAAGGGATCAAGATGCACGGTGTGAAATCAGTGCGGGAAGCGTTCGATTTTCTATTTTCATCTTAATTTTTTAGTGAAGTCTAATATGTCTGAAGAATGAACTTTTCCATCCAAGAACAAGATGCCAAGACCTCAGCCCGTTTCGGAATTCTGGCAACCGACAGAGGCGATATCTCAACTCCCGTATTCATGCCTATCGGGACGTATGGAGCCGTAAAAACCCTTTCACCCCAAGAGTTGGTGACAGCCGGAGCGTCCATCATCCTCGGAAACACGTATCATTTATACCTTAGACCGGGGATGGACTTAATTCATCAATCCGGCGGGCTCCATAGTTTCATGGCGTGGGAGAAGCCAATTCTCACCGATAGCGGCGGCTTTCAGGTGTTTAGTCTGGCGAAGCTGCGGAAGCTGTCCGATGAAGGTGTGGTGTTCAAGTCCACATTAGACGGCAGCGAACATCTTATGACACCGGAAATTTCCATGGAAACTCAGCGGTTACTAGGGAGTGACATCATCATGGCGTTTGATGAATGTCCGCCAGGAGATGCAACCAGGAGTGAGGTGGAAGCGGCAGTGGTGCGTACGACGAAATGGGCTCAGCAGTGTGCAGATTATCTGGAAGAGAATCCGCCGCTCTACGGCAAAGCGAGCACATTTTTCCCAATAGTCCAGGGTGGAATACATCATGACTTGCGTAGCCGAAGTGCTGATCAGCTTGTGCCGCTGGCGGATGTAGGTATCGCCATCGGCGGATTGGCGGTGGGAGAAGAGAAGTCTGCCATGTTTGACATTTTGGGCACGATCGATGAACTGCTTCCAGAAGATAAAGCCCGCTATCTAATGGGAGTAGGCAAACCTGAGGATATGGTTAGAGCCGTTGCTTCTGGCGTGGACATGTTCGACTGCGTTATCCCAACTCGAAACGCCCGGAATGGTCAGTTCCTTACTTGGAACGGAAAGTTGAACATCCACAACGGATGCTACAAGGACGACTTTTCGCCGGTGGACGAAACGTGCTCCTGCTACGCCTGTCAAGAATTTACTCGGGCTTATCTCCGCCATCTGTTCAAGCTGAATGAAATCCTTGCTCTTCGCATGGCATCGCTTCATAATGTGACTTTCTACCTATCGCTGATGGATCGTATTCGTACGGAAATTATAGCTGGCACATTCGCTTCATGGTCGAAGGAATTCCTCACCGGATTGGAGGAGAACAGTGACTGAAGTGGTCAGAGGTAAAGTGGCGCTGATTAGTTCCTGAGAAAGAATTTTACATTATTCTCATCTATTGTGATTTTATAGCCTTCCCGCCTAGTATGCAGCCATCCGTTCTTGAAGGCTTCATCAGTTCCCGATTCATTTCCCACATAGCGCTGCATGACAGTGTGCCCCCGGATCACCAATTCTCCAAACTCCCTGTCTTGAACGGGTGAGCCGTTGTTATCATGAATGTCAGCTTCTGTGGTTTGCAGTCCTCCTCCAATGGGTAGGGCAGTAGAATCGGAAAAAAATGATCTGTAGTTACTGTCATTCATATCGGCAGGAATGAGAGTGGCGAATGACGAACATTCGGTGCTGAAATAACCGGTGATGATTTGACATCCGAGGTTATCAAGAACATTCAGAACCATCTCAGATGAGAGCCCATCTGCAGGCGCGAGAAATTGTAAACCATTCGGTAATAGAGGACGATATTCGCGGGCATTTTCGAGTAGAATCTTCAGAAGTGAATTGTTTACCAGCATCCATTTAGCGTTCGTTTCGGCGGCTAATTTACACATCTCCTTCGGTTCTGGTTCGCATGGAGCGAACTCCGCGCTGGCATAAGTGGCAGTGACTAACCCTGCGATAAATCCGAAGCTTTCGCCCATGGAAATTGGACAGACAATCACGTCTTCCTCTGACATTTCTAAGTGAAGACTGTTGGAAAGAGCGCTGGAGAGTACGTTATTATGAGAGAGGGCAATAGCTTCATCGTTTTGTTCAAAAAAGATAATCATATCGTCAGAAAGCTTTGCCTTTTGACGAAGTTCATAATCGGTTGACTGTTGTGAAATCAGTTCAAAAAAATCTTCATCAGGAAAAGGATCGAAACTGTCAGGAATAGTCTGGGGTTTTTCTCCTGTAGTTGGCAGAGCAACAACTCCTTCTAACCAGAGCCCCATCTGTTTTGCCACAGTTTCCAGATCATTCCGGGGATTTAACATAACCCTATGGCTAAACTTGATTCCTTTTGATCGAAGGAAATTCGCAGTCTGCTTTCCTAAAGCATGAAGTTGGGAATAAGATTCCGAGCGTATTTCATCACCGTCTAACCATTTGATAAAAGATTTATCTTCGTGCATTAAAATTTTAGACTCTAAAAGTGAACGTGCGCTCGGATAAAGCACCATAGATTCTTCAGAAGGGAGTCCGTGAATAGAGCGAGCCCAATCGGCATCACTCATTTCATCTTGCCAATTGAGACTCATAATTGAGGAATTGAATTAATCTGGCCGGATCTTTCGAACGATCTCGAAAGTGTCGGTAATCCGAGAGTAAGAACTACCGGCGAGGCGGCCGATAGGCTTGAGCTTCTCTAAATTGATACGTCCGTTTTCATATATACTGTCATCAACGTGGAACAGTACCACAGTCCCAATGACAACAAAACCGCTTCCTGCCGATCCGTCTCCAATATCCACAATCTGGTTTAGTCGACATTCAAAGTTTACTCTTGATTCTTCCACTCTAGGTGGAGCGACAATCTTGCTCGGAACCGGGGTGAGACCTGAAACATCAAACTCGTCCACTTCCGGATCAAAATCCGTAGAGCAGGCCACCATCTGTTCGGCGAAGTCCTCAGAAACTATGTTGACTACGAACTCTTCCGTATTCCGGATATTGTTGAGAGTATCTTTCGTCTCGCCACTGTAACTGCGTCGAGCTGGAGCAAACATAATGGTGGGTGGATTGGAACAGACACCGTTAAAGAAGGAGAATGGTGCAAGATTTCGGATTCCATCCTTGGAAATAGTGCTGACAAAAGCAATGGGTCTCGGTACAATAGATCCTATCATCAGCTTATAAATGTCTTGAAAACGGTGCTCTTTAGGATCGATGATCATGAAACTACTGTCAAAGGGGCCAATGCCTTGATTTTTTGGGGTACAAGTAGCACGGCAGAATTTAGGTTAGCATCTTAGTTTTGACACTGTTTTGTTTATGTGAAAAATAGCTTGAATAAAGTGTTGAGCGTTGGAGTGATCTGTTCTTCACGCAGAAGATAACGCCATCGGTCAGAGGGAGATCGGACTTTCTCGGCATCCGGAAGCTCAGGTGCATTTTCCTCACTCTTTCCAGCAAAAATAACAGAGACAGTTCCCCAGCCCCTTTCTTCGCTGATGTCACCGTACTTTTCCCCCAGCTGTTCCAAGCGCATATCGGCGTAAACATCATCAAGTAATAGAAACCGACCGTTTCCTGCGTCAAGCAGTTCGGGAAGTTCTTTAGCTGAATTTTGTTCTTTAAGGGTATGCACCAGAATCTGTTTCCCCTGATGGGCCAAAGAGATAGGATTGGGGTTTGTTGTTGTGGGACGATGATGAATAACAGACCCCGGCATTTGAGTAAAGGTATTACGAATACGGATTGACATTTTCTTTTCCTGAGCTGCTCGAACAGCACGGGGATGCAGAATCATGCTTCCCTCTTCGGCCATGGCGAGGAGCTGATTTGCCCCGATTTCAGTTAGAAAAGGTGCCTCAGGAATTCTTCGTGGGTCGCATAGAGCCACACCATCAACATCGGAGTAGATTTCAACCTCAGCAGCATCCAGAGCAGCACCCAGTGCTACGGCGCTGGTATCACTTCCGCCACGACCGAAAGTACGAGTTGTGCCCGCCTCGTCAGCTCCTTGAAAACCGGCAACCACAGTAACCAGTCCGGAATCAAGTGCTTCTTGAACTTTTATTGGGCGAACTTCCAGAATCTCCGCCGCTCCGGCGGCATCATCTGTGATGAATCCCGCCTGCTGTCCGGTGAAAGCGCAAGCTGGAATTTCATTCATGGTTAGAAAGTGAGCGAAGAATGCGGCGGAGAGGATTTCGCCGGTAGACATGGCAAGGTCAAGTTCGCGAGGAGAGACTGGCTCTCCGGTAGAGCGCATGAGTTTGATGAGGGAATCAGTAGCGTACGGTTCACCTTCCCGCCCCATGGCGCTTACCACTACAACGGTTCGTTTCCCCTCTTCTACGGAGCGGCGTACATGTACAACAGCAGCTTCCATGGACGAATCATCCCTGACACTGGTTCCGCCGAATTTCAGTACTACTGTCTCAGGCACCGGGTATCCTCACGAGGTCTCGGCGGATTAGCTCTTCGGCAATCTGGATAGTGTTCAATGCGGCTCCCTTGCGGAGATTGTCACTGACGCACCAGAGGTTGATACCGTTCTCAATTGATTCATCCCGCCGGATGCGACCAACATATACAGGATCTTTCCCGTCGGCATTCAAAGCGAGGGGATAGACATTGTTTGCAGGATCGTCTTCCAGTACAATACCCGGACTGTTTGCCATGAGAGTTTTGACATCAGTAATCTCAAACTGCTTCACTGTCTCGATGTTGACGCTTTCACTGTGCCCGCTCACCACCGGTATACGAACCGTGGTAGCAGTAATTTGAATTTCAGGATCAAGAATCTTGTGGGTCTCCTTGATCATCTTCATCTCTTCTTTGGTGTACCCGTTTTCCTCGAAGACATCAATGTGCGGCAAGGCGTTGAAGGCGATTTGATAAGGGTAAACTGATACCGGCATCTCGCTGCCGTCAGCGAAAGCTCGCACCTGATCTTCCAACTCCTGTACCGCCGCCTGCCCGGTTCCGCTGACAGCTTGATAAGTACTGACCACCACGCGCTTGATGGTGTACTTATCGTGGATGGGCTTCAGTGCCACAAGCATCTGGATGGTAGAGCAGTTGGGATTGGCAATGATACCTTTATGATTATCCAGTGCTTCAGGATTCACTTCGGGGATGACAAGCGGATGCTCTGGATCCATTCTAAATGCCGTGCTGTTGTCAATGCAGATACAACCACACTTTACCGCTTTCGGTGCCAGTTCCAGAGCTGCGGCACTCCCTGCACTGAAGAGAGCAATTTCAACTCCATGGAAAGCTTCAGGTTGAGCAGTTACGATGGTGATATGGCGATCTCGCCATTTTACCATTTGGCCTTCGTTTTCCGGAATGTCCATGAGAATTAGGTCACCAATAGGAAGTAAACTTTCTTCCATAATTTCCCGCATGACTGATCCCACATTGCCTAAAGCACCTACTATGGCAAAAGTGTACTTCTTCATTCCTAACCTCCGCAAACTTTAGTAAAATTGCTCAACTGTTTGGGTAACATGCAGACATTCATCTTATCAATGACGAACAACAATTTAATGAAATACGCCAACAAATATAAACCAGTCCTATAAATATGTGGGAAGGATAAAAGATATGATTCATGAGAACATTCTTGGGGCAGTTGGACGTACACCTATTGTCCGTTTTCAACGCGTCGGAAGTAATCTCGACTGTGAGCTGTACGGTAAATGCGAATTCCTGAACGCCGGTGGCTCTGTAAAAGACCGCATTGCCGCCCGCATGATCGAAGAGGCTGAGAAGTCCGGAAGGATAAAGCCCGGCGATACGCTCATCGAGCCCACATCCGGTAACACTGGTATTGGAATGGCTCTGGCTGCAGCGGTAAAAGGGTACCGGATGGTCATCACCATGCCGGAGAAAATGAGCAAGGAAAAGCAGGTAGTTCTGGAAGCGCTTGGAGCTGAAATTGTCAGAACACCTACGGAAGCTCCCTGGGACTCACCGGAAAGTCACATCGGTGTTGCAAAGAAGCTTAACGAGGAGATTCCAAATTCGCACATCTTAGACCAATACAGCAATCCGGGAAATCCTGATGCTCACTATCACGATACTGCCGGGGAAATCCTTAAAGACATGGGAGACAATCTGAGCATGGTGGTAATGGGCGCCGGCACGGGCGGGACTATCACGGGAGTTGCCAAAAGATTGAAGGAAGAGCTGCCGAATGTGATTATCGTCGGGGCTGATCCCTACGGTTCGATTCTGGCTGGAGGTGATGAGGTATTTCCGTATCACGTGGAAGGGATCGGATACGACTTCATTCCGGATGTGCTGGATAATTCGCTGGTAGATGAATATGTGAAAACAGATGATAAAGAGTCATTTATAACGGCTCGGCGCCTCATAAAGGAAGAGGGTTTACTGGTAGGCGGGTCGTCCGGATCGGCGGTATGGGCTGCCATGCAAGTAGCACCTCGCCTGGGAAAAGGGGAGCGGTGCCTGGTGATACTGCCCGACTCAATCCGTAATTATCTGACGAAGTTTGTGGATGACGAATGGATGAAAAAAATGGACTTTTTGGATGAGGAGGAATAATGAAATTTGATACAAAAGTAGTGCGCGCAGCGATTAAACCGGATCCTACTACGGGAGCCATAGTGCCCCCTTTGTACCAGACTGCGACTTACGTCCTTCCTGAAGTGGGACGAGATTTGGGTTTTGATTATACCCGTTCAGCGAATCCTACCCGGCAACTGTTGGAGGAGAACCTGGCAGCCATTGAAGGCGGAAAGTACGGGATCTGTTTTTCCAGCGGCATGTCGGCAGTTGACAGCTGCATGAAGCTTCTGAAATCCGGCGATCATGTGATCTGTTCCGATGATGTGTACGGCGGTGTTTCCCGGCACTTCGATAACATTCTCGTTCGCTATGGATTGGAGTTCACCTACGTGAATACTTCTGAGCCGGAAAAAGTGAAAGCCGCCATCCAGCCCAACACCAAAATGCTGTGGGTTGAGACGCCTACAAATCCTCTCCTGAAAGTGACTGACCTGGAAGCCATGGCGAAGATCGCCAAAGAGAATGATCTGATTTACGGTGTGGATTCCACTTTTGCCACGCCTGTTTTCTTGAGACCGCTGGAGTTTGGTGCCGACATCGTTATGCACAGTACCACCAAGTACATCAGCGGGCACAATCAGCTCATCGGCGGGATAGTTATCACTAATCGTGAAGACATTTATGAAGAAATGAAGTATGTGCAGAAGACAATCGGAGCAGTGCCCAGTCCTTTTGACTGCTGGCTGACTCTGCTAGGAGTGAAGACGCTCCACCTGAGAATGGCAAAACACGCTGAGAACGGGCAGATCGTTGCTGAGTTTCTAGAAGCACATCCGAAAGTGGCTCAAGTGACTTATCCGGGACTCTCGTCCCATCCTCAGCACGAGATTGCCAAGGAGCAGATGTCCGGTTTCAGCGGGATGATCTCTTTTGAACTTACAGGCGGTCTACAAGGAGGGAAGACGGTCATGAACAGTGTAAAGCTATGCTCACTGGCGGAGAGCCTGGGCTCCGTGGAGACTATGATCACTCATCCCGCCACCATGACTCACGCAGATGTACCGGTGGAGGAGCGCCACGCCCGGGGGCTGACCGATGGAATGGTACGGATTTCGGTAGGTATTGAGGATCCCGAGGATATTGTGGCTGATCTGGAGCAGGCGCTGGCGAAGGCCTGACGATGGCGAAAAAGAAAAAGAGCATTGATACCAAATTGATCCACGCCGGTGAGCCGGAGCCACGTATTGGTGGAGCCGTCAGTATTCCCATTTTTCAGTCAGCCATGTATGAGACTGGTGGGGAAGGCAATTACCACGACATACAATACATCCGGCTGAACAACACACCCAATCATTTGGCGATTCATGAGAAGTTTGCTTCCTTGGAGAATGCCGAAGCAGCCCTGGTCACTTCTAGCGGAATGGCAGCCATTACCACCTCACTCATGACGTTTCTATCAGCAGGCGATCATTTGTTGATACAGGATACACTCTACGGCGGAACGCACACATTCGTGAATCACAATATTGAGAACTGGGGTGTGGCGTACGATTTTATCAATGGACACGACCCTGCATCGTGGGAGGCAAAGCTGAAGCCGGAGACAAAGATTATCTACGTGGAGACTATGACCAATCCACTGCTGCAGGTGGCGGATTTGAAGGCTGTAGTAGATTTTGCACAGGAACACAACCTCATCTCCATTATTGACAACACTTTTGCTTCTCCAATCAATTTTCGTCCGCCTGAGTGGGGATTTGACCTTTCGTGCCACAGCTGCACCAAATATATGAACGGGCACTCCGATATTGTGGCTGGGGCGGTCACCGGTTCAGCTGAGCACATGGAGCAGATCACTCACAAGCTGAATCATTTTGGCGGTACGCTGGATCCCCACGCCTGCTATCTTCTTCACCGTGGAGTGAAGACACTGGCTCTCCGCATGGCTCGCCATAATGAGAGCGCCTTGAAGATAGCCGAATTCCTGCAGGAGCATCCAGCCGTTGATAGACTTAACTACCCCGGTCTGCCGGATCATCCTGACTACGAACGGGCACAGGAACTTTTCGACGGTTTCAGCGGGATGCTCAGTTTCGAGTTAAAACGTGGATTGGAGGCGGCAAAACAGTTTATGGAAAGGGTGGAACTTCCCATTGCAGCGCCCAGCCTGGGCGGCATCGAGACGCTGGTGACCCGTCCGGCAACAACCTCCCATTCCGGCATGTCGCCGGAGGAGCGGAATGAGGTGGGAATTACCGACAGTCTGGTACGACTCTCGGTGGGAATCGAGGACGTTGGTGACCTTATTTCCGACTTTGATCAAGCCCTCAGCTAAGAAGAGATAACATTTTTGGACTGCGGTACCTACCAATTGTACATCACAATTGAGAAATCAATCTGCATCCGTGTGGGCGCATTAGGAAAAGTGGAATTTGAACCGGGAAATTATGTCTACACTGGACGGGCGAAGAAGGGACTCCAAGCTCGGTTACTGCGCCACCAAAAGAAAGACAAACCGCTCTGGTGGCACATTGACTATCTATTGCACCATCCTGCTGTCAAACTGATACGAGCAGAAATAGTCTCCACTGACGCTGAGGCAGAATGCGAAGAGAATCAGCAGTTGCTAAAACAGGAAGGAATGCGAATAGCAGTACCGGGATTTGGTGCCAGTGACTGCCGTGCCGGATGCGGGGGACATTTGGCGAGG
>Ga0208641_1000714_pt1 | contig 18765 bp, 16 predicted proteins | sample ETN02SmetaG_2_FD_185789 | JGI IMG/M metagenome (GOLD analysis project Ga0208641, IMG submission 185789) | Marine microbial and viral communities from oxygen minimum zone, Eastern Pacific Ocean - ETNP2014F10-02SV253 (SPAdes) (version 2) | ecosystem: Environmental > Aquatic > Marine > Oceanic ... | reverse complement strand
TCCTTTCTTCCGCGGTGTTGAAATTCGTTTGGGATTATCTCATATCTTTTGAACTTAGGTGATGATAAAAGTGATAAACTAAAGATAAATGTTTTGCCCCGAATGCCAATCTGAATTCACCAGTGATGTCTCTTTCTGCAATGATTGTAATGTATCCCTTGTTGAAACACTGCCGGAGCTTGAGACTGTTTCATGGAGTCCGGTAAAAGAATATCCCGGTTATATCCCGGCAGAGATGGCTAAAGCTATTCTGGTGGATGAGAATATACCCAGTTTTATAAAGGGTGATTTTCTATCCACTGCATATGGCATTAAAACCTGGGAGGCGGCGGGCGGAAAGGCTGTTCTTTTTGTACCTGAAGAATATGTTGAAAAGGCAACTTCTATCATCGAAAACGTTTTAACTGACGACTGATGAGTAAATCTTTCCAAGCTATAAAGGGGACTAAGGACTTGCTTCCTGTCGATACGGCGCGGTGGCGCGAATTCGAAACTGCTATTCATGAAACTATGAACCAGTGGGGTTTCGGCGAGATTAGAACACCCATTTTTGAAAAGACAGAACTTTTCTCCAGGAGTGTGGGCGAAGAGAGTGATATCGTATCCAAACAGATGTATACTTTCACCGATCAGAGTGATACAAGCCTGACCTTGCGTCCTGAGCTAACTGCACCAACCATGAGAGCATACATTCAGCACAATATGGCTCGAGAAGGAGCCCTTACTAAACTTTACTACATGGACACACTTTTTCGGCAAGAGAGGCCACAGGCAGGACGATTGAGACAGTTCAATCAGTTTGGAGCAGAAGCCATCGGCTCTCCCCATCCGGAACAGGATGCAGAAGTGATTGCACTGGTTTGCGCCATTCTTAACAAGCTTGGTGTAGCCAATCTCACAGTGCTCGTCAACACAGTGGGGTCATCTGAGTCGAGAAAACAGTACCGTTCCGAGCTCGTCAATTTTCTCACCCCCCTTAAGAATGAACTGTCGGAGACCAGCCGGAAACGGTTGAAATCAAACCCTCTCCGCATCCTTGATACGAAAGATAAAAAAGAAGTCGCTCTTCTTTCGGACGCACCTGACATCCTCAACAGCCTCAATTCAGAAGATCTTCACCATTTCGAGAAAGTTCAAGGATTTCTCAACGAACTGGGCATTGCCCACGAATGTAGCAACAAGCTTGTTCGAGGTCTCGACTATTACACAAGAACTACATTCGAAATCACCAGTCCCGATGTGGGTGCCCAGAATGCACTTTGCGGTGGTGGCCGCTACGACGAACTCATAGAACAACTGGGCGGGAAACCGACACCTGCTGTCGGTTTCGCGGCCGGTATTGAGCGCATTATGCTGGCTCTTGGCGAAAAACAGGATCAGACGACGAAAAAAGTGACGGTATACATTGTCACCGCAAGTGAGAGTGCGGTGGACAGTCTGTTTCGCTTGGCTAACGAGTTAAGACAAAACGGCATTTCAACTTCTTTTGATACACTGAGGCGCAGTGTAAAGGCACAAATGCGAGAAGCGAACCGGCTGACCGCGACACACGCCGTTATCGTCGGTGACGAGGAGATAGCTGACAGTTCCGCCAAAGTAAAAAATCTCAAAACAGGAGAACAAAACGCCATCTCCATGAGCGATCTCGTGTCACACCTTAAATCCCTCTAAAACCTTAATTTCTCAGAACATTCTCTTTATCGGATAATCGGTATTGACTTTGCTCTCGTCCATCGTAATTTTTCGCGCGTAAAGGAACTACTATGCCTAATACACCCCTAATAATAGTTGAATCTCCATCAAAAGCTAGAACCATTGAAAGATATCTAGGTGGTGAATACCGCGTTCTGGCATGTAACGGTCATGTGAAAGATCTGCCCAAAAAGAACCTTGGTGTAGATATCACCAACAATTTTGCGGTTGAATATGAAATTTTGTCCGAGAAAAAAGATATCGTCAAAAAGTTGAAGAAATCTGCGGCCAATGCCCCATCTATCTATATAGCAACAGATCCGGATCGGGAAGGTGAAGCCATTGCCTGGCATGTAGCCTCGGAGCTGAATGGTAAATCGGGAAAAGTGCACCGCGTTCTCTTCAATGAGATCACAGCTGACGGTATCCGAACCGGCATGGACAGCCCCAGAGAAGTAAATCATGATCTGGTAAATGCTCAGCAGGCACGTCGGATCATTGACAGGATTGTTGGGTTTAAGGTTTCTGAATTCCTCTGGAAGGTACTTTATAGCGGCCTTAGCGCCGGCCGTGTCCAATCGGTGGCTCTCCGTCTTGTATGCGAGAGACACGAAGAAATTATCAACTTCAAGCCTGAGGAATACTGGATTCTTGAAGTCGAATTGATGACAAAGGGCGGTGAAACATTCACGGCCCGTCTCCACAAAGTGGACGGTGAAAATATTGAGCTAAAAAACGAAGTGGCAATCAATGAAATTATTTCGAAACTGGAGAATGAATCATTCATTGTTGATTCAATAAAGAAAAAAGAAGTTCGCCGCAAGCCGTATGCCCCTTTTATTACCAGCACCATTCAGCAGGATGCCGCCACACGATTAAAATATTCACCTGCCAGAACCATGCGCCTGGCCCAACGCCTTTATGAGGGTGTGGAAATGGAGAGCGGTGAGCCCACAGGACTTATCACATATATGAGGACAGATTCAACACGTTTGGCTCCCGCTGCTGTTGATGGAGCTCGACAATTCATCTCTTCACAGTACGGTGAGCAATATCTTCCTGAACAAAACAACGTGTACGGTCAACAAAAAAAGAATATACAGGATGCTCATGAAGCGATCCGTCCCACCGATCCCAACAGAACACCCGAAATGGTAAAAGGACATCTTGAAAATGATGAGTTCAAACTATACGATTTGATCTGGCGTCGGTTCATCGCCTGTCAAATGAATCCGTCAATTTTGGATCAAACAACAATTGAAATCAAAGCTGGGGACGCACAATTCAGAGTCAGTGGTTCGGTTGTAAAGTTTGACGGTTTTCGTAAAGCCTACCCTGCTCTGGAGAAAAAGGAAAATCCTCTCCTCCCTTCTGATATTTCAGAAAACGAAAAACTGGATAGAAAGCAGTTCCTCCCGGAGCAGCACTTTACAAAACCACCTCCCTATTATACTGAAAGTTCTCTGATTAAGGAGTTAGATAAGCAGGGAATTGGTCGTCCGAGTACTTTTGCTGAAACCCTGTCCCGACTGCAAAAGCGACAGTATGCTACCAAAGATAGACAAAAACTGATTCCCACGGAAGCAGGGCTCACCGTAAATAAAGTCCTCACCGAAAATTTGCCTGACATTTTCAATACAGGTTTTACGGCGCGAATGGAAGAGGAACTTGACGAAATTGAATCAGGAGATCAGGACTATATTGAAGTTTTACATGATTTCTACAAACCTTTCCACTCTTCCATGGAATCGGTAGAAGAGCGACGGAAAGAAATAAAAAAATCCCTCATGGAAGAGACCGAAGAGTCCTGTGAAAAATGTGGAAGTCCCATGGTAATCAAATGGAATCGACGCGGGGAAAAATTTGTCGCCTGCTCGGGCTTCCCTGAGTGTCGCAATGCAAAATCACTCCATGATGATGCTGAACCGGAAACCATTGAAAAACCGTGTCCTAAATGCGGGGGTACTCTTCAGGTAAAACGAGGCAGGTTCGGACGTTATATTGGTTGTGAAAAATATCCGGATTGCCGCCACACCGAATCCATTAGCACTGGCATTGCTTGTCCTCGAGATGATTGCGAAGGAGAAATGGTTGAGAAGTCCAGCAGAAAAGGAAAAATCTTTTTTGGGTGTAGCCGTTACCCTGATTGTGATCACGCATCGTGGTACAAACCAATTCTTCAACCTTGTGAAGCTTGTGAAAACCATTACATTGAAGAACGGGTGAACAAAACCAAAGGCAAATTTTATCTTTGTCCCGAGTGTAAGACCGAGGCAGAATTTGTTGAAGAAGCTGAAGTATAACATTATCCTCACCACCTTTCTGGCCAGTGCAATACTGGGGCAAACAGATGCCGGAAAGGAAACTCTCATTTCGGAGCTTGAAGGAACCTTAATGGCTCCCTGTTGCTGGAGTGGTACTGTAGCTGACCACGGCAATCCGGGTATGGAAGAAAAGATACGTGAACTTGTATCTCAAAATAAAACCAAAGAAGAGATTGTAGACCATTTCGTCGGCATCTATGGCGAGCGGATTCTGGCTATTCCCGTGGCCCGCGGTTTCAATCTCATGGTTTGGCTTGCACCGGTGATAGTCCTTGGTCTGGGTACGTTTATTCTTGTTAACTATCTAAAATTGCATACGAAGCCACAAGAAATTATCCCCTTTACAAAAGAAAAGGTCCCTTACGATGACCTCATCGAAAAAGAGTTAAAAGAAATGGGGTAGCCAACCTGATATTCAATACAATTCTTCCTCTCTATTTTTCCTCAACTGATCATATATGACTGATTCAAAAATCATGGATAAGCTTGTTTCTCTATGCAAACGGCGGGGATTCATCTTTCAAAGCTCCGATATCTACGGTGGACTGGAAGCGACTTACGATTACGGACCTCTCGGCGTTGAGCTAAAAAATAATGTTAAGCAACTGTGGTGGCGGGATGTGGTGACTTCCCGAACAGATATTGTGGGTATGGATGCCGCTATCTTTATGAATTCGAAAGTGTGGGAGGCATCAGGTCACGTGAGCGAATTCCACGATCCAATGGTGGATTGCAAGAACTGTAAAGCTCGGTTTAGGGCGGACCATATCGACTTGGAGAAAAACTGCCCCACCTGCGGCGTAAAAGAATGGACTGATGCAAGGCAATTCAACCTCATGCTAAAGACACATTACGGCCCGTCAGAAGATTCTTCATCAGTTGTCTATCTCCGCCCTGAGACAGCCCAGGGCATTTTCGTCAATTTCGCCAATGCCGTTACAACTTCACGGGCGAAACTCCCCTTTGGCATTGCCCAGATCGGGAAAGCTTTTCGAAACGAAATAACCACAGGCAATTTCCTGTTTCGCTCAAGAGAGTTCGAACAAATGGAGATGGAATTTTTTGTGAAACCGGATGAAACATCAGAATGGTTGGAATACTGGAGCAATGCCCGGTTGGATTGGTACAAAAGTCTCGGTGTCACTGAAAAAAAATTGAAGCTTCGCCCTCACGAGGACAATGAACTGGCTCATTATGCCGCTGCCTGTTTTGACGTGGAGTATGAGTTTCCATTTGGCTGGTCTGAACTTGAGGGCATTGCCGATCGCGGTAGTTATGATCTGGATCAGCATGCACAACACAGTGGTAAGAAGCTGACGTGGTTCGATTCCAAAACCAATGAACATATTACCCCTGCAGTGGTGGAAGCATCGGCAGGTGTAGACAGAACAGTGCTTACGATCCTCGTTGATGCATACCACGAAGAAGAAGTGAAGGGTGAGCAACGGGTGGTCCTTAAGCTAAACCCAAAAGTGGCACCAATCACTGTAGCTGTTTTCCCGCTGGTTAATAGGGACGGTATGCCGGAAATAGCTGAAAAGATTATCGATGATCTCAAAGGAGATTTTGCTGCATTCTTTGATGCCGGTGGATCCATTGGTCGCCGCTATCGAAGACAAGACGAAGCAGGTACCCCTTATGGCGTTACTGTGGATTCAGATACACTGACTGATCAAACGGTCACTGTAAGAGAGCGAGATTCCATGGCTCAGGAGAGATTGGCTATAGATCAGCTTTCGTCCTATTTCCGCGACAAGCTCCGCTGAAACGTGAGTTCCCCCCGGATCTCCGTAATTATCCCAACCTTTAATCGTGCTCACCTCCTGCCAAGGAGTATCGATTCTCTCCTCAGTCAGACCCTTTCTGCTCACTCCGTGGTGATTGTGGATGACGGTTCCACTGATGGTACAGAAAACCTTGTAAGCGAAAAATATCCAGAGATCACATATCTGAGGCAGGATAACCTCGGTGTCAGTGCTGCCCGGAATGCCGGCATAGCTGCCACATCCGATGAATGGCTTGCCTTTCTCGACTCCGATGACGAATGGATGCCCAAGAAACTCCAGTGCCAAATGGAGGCTCTTTCGGCTGAATCGGAGATGATGCTGTGCCATACAGATGAGATTTGGATTCGGAACGGCAAGCGCGTAAATCCCATGAAAAAGCATGACAAGCATGGCGGATGGATCTTTGGTAAGTGCCTTCCTCTATGCTGCGTTTCACCTTCCAGCGTGATAATTCACCGGTCGGTGTTTGATGAAGTCGGACTCTTTGATGAATCTCTTCCCGCCTGCGAAGACTATGACCTGTGGCTACGGGTGACAGCTCGTTATCCTGTCCTCTATCTCAATGAGAAGCTGATAGTAAAATACGGCGGTCATAATGATCAGCTATCTCAAAAGTACTGGGGCATGGATCGATACCGGATTCGAGCGCTGGAAAAGATTCTTGGTACGAATATTCTGAACGAGAAAGATCGACTGGCGGCGGAGGATATGTTGGCGCAGAAGGTCCGAATCTACACAGAAGGTGCCCGGAAACGGGGCAAGCTTGATGAAGCAAAAGAAATTGAAGAGCGATGGGCGACAGTTCTGAATTGACACGCCCGCTGAACCTGGTGGTGGCTCTCCCTTCTGAGGCTCGGCCGATTATCGACTATTTCAGCCTGATGCAGCGGGCATCCGACCCCTTCGGCCTTTATGCCGATGCCGATGAAAAAGTGTGGCTTACCTTGTCAGGAGTCGGAAAGACGAAGAGTGAAGCAGCCACGGAATATCTGGCAGATATGAGTAATAGCGCGGGAGACGCCGTCTGGCTCAATATCGGAATTGCCGGACACAATGATCTTTCCGTAGGGACTTGCGTAATAGCACATACTGTTGTCGACGCGATTACCGGACTCGCGAAAGATCTGCTATTCCCGGTTCAACCGCCGATCAAGACAGTTACAGTCAAAACAGTGGAAAAAGCCGTAGAAGACTACCCAGACGGCTATGTCTACGATATGGAAGCCGCCGGCTTCATCTCTTCCGCTCTGAACCACTCGCCCGCTGAACAGATCCAGATAATAAAAGTTATCTCGGATAATCGTCTTAACCCGACCAGTGCAATCTCAAGAAATTTCGTTAGCCGGATCATTGCTGAGGCTCTTCCCCAAATTGACCATCTGATTCAAGTTTTTTTCTGCAACAGGGAGGAGAAAAATCTTGCCCCGAGTGGCTGAAAAAGACAACTCATCTGCTCGTCTCGCCCTTCTGGACAAACAGACACTTTTTCTCAGTCTTGATGAAAAGACAAAAGGTTTTATTCATTCAATTGCCAGTAATCATCGCCTGACGTTCCAACAGCTCATGCAGATCACAGAAATGGCTGTCGACTTGCGAATGTGGAATGAGGTGTTGCTGCCAGAGAGGTGGATTGAACTTGAAAATCAGATCACTTCCGAAAACGGCAATGCAGGAAAGACTATTTTCGAACAGTTGCGCCAACAGTGGCACTCCCTAAAAAATGGAGAAACCGTTTACGACAGTGTAACCAAGCTTTCATCCTGGGATTGGAAGAAACGGGTCACAACGCACGAGCGTGATGATACCATCTTCGGCATGTGCCCGGTGGCGTCTGAAAAAACGATCTGCTGTAACCTTCTGACGATAGACGCAATTCAAGGGTGTGGCTTTGGCTGTAGCTACTGTAGCATCCAGACCTTCTACGATGAAAAAAGTATCTCTGTGGATGCGAATCTATCGGACAAACTCCAGGTTATCACCCTTGACCCATCGCGGAAATACCACATCTGCTCCGGGCAGTCTTCTGATTCACTTTTTCTAGGCAACAGCTCCAGAGTTTTGACCACCCAGTTGGATTTCGCCCGCCGAAATCCCAATGTTATTCTCGAATTCAAGACCAAGTCCAAGAATGTAAGCCATCTCCTGGAAACCGATGTTCCACCGAATGTATTCGTCAGCTGGTCAGTAAATCCTCAAAGTATAACTGAAAATGAAGAACACTTTTCAGCCTCACTCAAAGATCGATTGGTAGCGGCGCGGAGGGTGGCGGACAGAGGTATTCTGATAGGATTTCATTTTCATCCCATGGTCCACTACCGTGGCTGGGAAAACGATTACGAAACTCTTATTCGGAAGGTACTCTCTATCTTCTCATCTGAAGAAGTCGCTCTTGTCTCCTTCGGTACATTGACCTTTATCAAATCGGCTATCAAAAATCTGAGACTGAAAGGGCTTTCCAGCAAAGTACTGCAGATACCGTTGGAGGAGACGGCGGGGAAATTGTCATACCCTCAACAGATAAAGGAAGAGTTATTCCAGACGGCATGGCACGCATTCGCGCCGTGGCATGACTCTGTTTTCTTCTATCTTTGTATGGAAAACAGGGAGCTGTGGCAGTCAGTCTTTGGGTTCTGCCATGACAACAACAATGCTTTTGAGGAGGCTCTATTGGAGCAGGTTTTTAATAAATCTTCACGTCTGGCGCGCTACCTGAACTGACCCGCCTTTTCGAAGACCACGTTACCTCTAACAATTGTCAGCAGTATCTCACCTTGGAATAGTTCTTCCGGTTCTGTCTCACCTATGTTCAATGGATCAATATTCATTACAGTGATGTCCGCCCATTTCCCTTTTTCGATAGTACCCGTTTGCTTCTCAAGAAAACCGGCGTAGGCGGCCCATACTGTATAGCCCCGTAATGCTTCTTCGGGAGACATCTTCTGATCAGGATACCATCCCTCCGGTGGTTGAATAAACTTATCGCGACGGGTCATGGCTGCATGTAATCCATAAAAAATGTCGTGATCTGATCCGGCCAGATCGGAGTCAAAGACTAGCTTGACGCCCATTTTCCGAAGTGTTCTCCAGGCATAACCACCTTTAACTCTATCGGGACCGAGACGTTCTTCCGCCCAAAGTTTATCCTCTACAGCATGAGGAGGTTGCATAGAGGCAATGATATCCATATCGACGAATCTTTCGAAATCATCTGGATGGATGATCTGTGCGTGTTCTATGCGGTGGCGACCGCGGCGGGTTTTTGGTGACTCACTAAAAACAGATTGGAAAAAATCAAGTGTTTCTCTGTTACCCGCATCTCCGATCGCATGAATCCCAACCTGAAATCCAACCTTCATAGCCTCTTCCACGATTGATTCATCAAACCCATATCCCTCACCACTTACACCCTTATGTCCGGGCTTATCAGAATAATCTTCTAACAAGCGAGCCCCCCGGGACCCAAGAGCTCCGTCGTAATAACCTTTTACCGAACGGGTCATTAGCATTCCATCCAAGTCTTTATCAGGACCTTGATCAATCCAGTGTCGCATAAGCGCTTCATCTCTGGCCGAGAGCATGGCGTAAACTCTTACTGAAAGGTCACCGTCTCTTTCCATTGCTTCCATTGCTGTCATCTGGTTCGTACCGCAGCCAGCTTCGTGGACCATCACAAATCCTGAACGGGCCATTTCCTGTAATCCTGCCTTTAACAGATCCCTGGTCTGTCTAATGGTAGGCGAGGGAATAGCATCATTGAGCAAGGTCGTGGCCCGATTGAGAACAACACCAGAAGGATTTCCCTGCTCATCCTTCAAAATTACCCCTCCGACAGGTGGCTCAGTCTCAGAAGTGATCCCTGACTTTTCGAATGCCAGTTGATTTCCCCAAATGGCAAAACCGTGCAAACTCTTTAGGATTACAGGATGGTTTGGGATTGCTTTGGAGAGCAGTTCCAAGGTAGGATAGTTCGAAGCCCAGGCACCTTCATTCCATCCCCAACCAATAATCCATTCACCGGCTGGTGTTTCAGCAGCCCGTTCAGCCACTAAACGGATAGCCTCCTCTTCCGTCTCAACACCAAATAAGTCGACTCGCGTGAGACGAGCCCCCAGTCCAGCTACATGGGTGTGAGAATCAACAAGGCCGGGAAGCAGTGTGGCACCTTGGAGGTCCATTAAACGTGTGGTTACACCTGTGAATTTTTTCATCTGGTCAGCTGAACCAATAGATAGAATGTCGCCATCTTTTATTGCAACAGCTTCAGCATCCGCATGCCAACGACCGTTTTCGACGGGAGCACTGCGGGCGGGGTTACCCTCCCTGTCAGGATCGGGCCAAGAGAAAGTGTAGACATTACCGTTTAGGAGAATCAAGTCAGCGTAGTGACTTTCTTTCTCACATGACAACATTGTTCCGACGAACACAACTGTCAAAACCAAAAAGGAGAGTTTTCTGATTCTCATTCGCATTAACTACTGAGAGTAATCACAAACGTAATACTTAATCTACGGAAGGAATTCATTATCTATCCCCTAGTTGAGAAATCTTGAAGCGATCCAAAGCGGATGGAACATGCTCACGCTTCATGATCGTTTCGATTTTTGCCACCATATCAGGATGCCTGGATGCTATGTTGAACTGTTCCTGAATATCAATATCCAAGTCATACAGTTCAATTTCCAGGTTACCGTCAAAAATATTCTTTCGCATTCCTTTCCATTTACCCACACGGACCGCCTGCTGCCCATTATATTCAGGAAATTCCCAATAAAGATATTCATGTTCCTCCATTTGAGGCTTGTTCAGCAATGTTGGTAAAAAGCTGATGCCATCAGATTGGCCGGGAATGGGCTGGCCAATAACCTCACATAAAGTTGGCATTACATCATAAAAGGCTGATAGGTGGTTTGAGGTGGTTCCAGGAGTGATGCGGCCTGGCCAACTGGCTATCATAGGAACTCGGATCCCGCCTTCGTGCAAAAACCCTTTAGCCCAACCCCGTTCTGTCTTAAAAGGCTTGGCACTATCAAAATAGGGTGTGTCGGCACCTCCGGTATAAGTGGGGCCGTTGTCACTGGAAAAAATAATTAAAGTGTTGTCATAAATTCCCAAATCCTTCAGTTGAACTACAATATCTCCTACCTGTTCATCCAGATAAGATATCATGGCAGCATAGGTAGCCCGTGGAGTCAAATTCGGGAAATAACTGTTTCCCGTAAAAGGTTCTTCCGGACCCAATTTTTTCTGATAATAGTCTACCCATCGTTGAGGTGCTTGGAGTGGAAGGTGTGGAATAGGCGAAGCATAATAAAGAAAGAAAGGGCGATCTTTATTTTCCTCAATAAATTTGAGCGCTTCTTCATGCATCAGTTCCGGTGCATAATCATTTAATGTAAAATCAGCGTAGCTGTTAGGGTTATTGGGATCAACTCCCTCTGAGAGGTTAGAATGAGGTGGCACCATTTTATTGTTTAACAGATCCTTTTCCTCATTCCTCCATAGGTGCATGGGATAGTACGTGTGTGCCTGACGCTGACAGTTATACCCATAAAAAAAATCAAAACCCTGTTTGTTGGGAACACCCTCAGTGGTGGGAGCCCCCAAACCCCATTTTCCTACGCTCCCTGTTTGGTACCCCGCATCCTTAAGTATTTCCGCGACGGTCACTATACTGTCCAATAGGGGGCGTTGCCCTTCCAAGAAGGGGTTTTCAAACATGGCCGCGTAGTCCCAAACCTCTCCCCTAGCCTTCCATTCATCGTTACCACGGATATGGGTATGTCCAGTGTGCTGGCCGGTCATAAGGACAGAGCGGGAAGGAGCACAAACTGGAGAACCGGAATAGTGCTGTGTAAAACGCATTCCAGTTTTTGCCAAGGCGTCAATATTAGGCGTTTCAATTATTTCTTGCCCATACGCACCTAATTCTCCGTAGCCCAAGTCATCAGCAAGTATATATATAATGTTGGGTTCAGCCTGTTTTCTTACACAGGAAGAAAATCCAATTACAGCCAGTATTAATGCTATAAGACGGTATAAAGGCTTCAAAAGGTTATGCCTTCAGCTCTAATTATTGATTTGATTTGTATCGCCAACTTCTTGGCGGAGTATCATGAGCTCTTGTTTGGTTTTTTCAATGACATCTTTATAAGCTGGATCATTATAAACATTATTGATCTCACCGGGATCCTTTTGTAAATCAAAAAACTCCCATGCATCGATATCATCATAAAAGTGAATGAGTTTATAGCGTTTCGTCCGAATACCGTAATGCCTCTTCACAAAATGCCAGCCTTGCGGATATTCATAATAGTGATAATACATGGATGTCCGCCAATCTTTTGGTCGTTGACCTCGAGTCAGTGATCGAAGGGATTTGCCCTGCATTTCTATGGGGTTGTGAATACCAGCATAATCCAAAAAAGTAGGGGCAAAATCGAGGTTTAGAACAATATCACCTGAAACCTGACCCGCCTCAATCTCCTTCGGATAACGCATCAGCAGAGGCATACTAAGTGATTCTTCGTACATGAAGCGTTTGTCAAACCAGCCATGTTCACCAAGGTAAAAACCCTGGTCAGATGTGTAGACGACAATTGTGTTTCCAGTCAAACCTTCTTGATCCAAATAATCCAATACTGTCCCAACACTTTCGTCCACAGATAAAATCACACCCAAATAATCTTCCATATACCTCTGAAACTTCCATTCCAGTAATGCTTTACCTGAAAGATTCGCTTTACGAAAATCCGCACTCATTGAATCATAATAGGCTTCCCAGACCTGTCGCTGTTCATCATTCATCCACTCTCGGTAAGAATCTCTTATCATTCCTGTTTTTTCACCGCTACCGCCACTGCCTGTTTCCCGCTCAATATCTTCAGGATTCAATTTCATATCCCATGTCAAAAACATATCATCAATCCTCATATCGGACTCTTCAGCAGCGGCAGATCGGTTTGAATAATCATCATAAAACGTACCCGGAAGAGGGAATTTTCTGCCTTTGAAATAACCCAGATACTTGAGATTTGGCATCCAGTTTCTGTGAGGAGCTTTGTGATGGAGCAGCATAGCAAAGGGTTTTTTCCTGTCTCTTTTCTCTAGCGTTTCAATTGCCAGGTTGGTAATTATATCAGTAACATATCCATTTATAGTTCTTTCTCCTGATTCATCTCTAATTAATGGATTATAATATTCACCCTGACCTTTGAGGATCTTCCAATGGTCAAATCCCGTAGGTTCGCTCTTAAGGTGCCACTTACCAATCATGGAAGTTTCGTATCCGGCTGATCGTAAATACTTGGGAAATGTTGTCTGAGAGCCATCAAACACTTGATTGTTATCTAAGACACTATTCAGGTGACTGTACTTTCCTGTAAGCAAAACAGCCCGGCTTGGAGCACAAATAGAATTTGTTACAAAACTGTTATTAAAGCGGATCCCTTCCTTTGCAATTCGATCTATATGTGGTGTCTCAATCAACTTGCTTCCATAGGCACTTATGGCTCTTTCGGAATGATCGTCACTCATAATGAAAATGATATTGGGGGGAGTTAACTCTTTACTACAGGACAATAAACATAAGCCAATGGAGGTAACTACAATTCTGTTAAATATGAATTTCATGTTATTATTTTACGTATAAATCAATAAAACAGAGTATGATTTGACAACCTGGGTGCCTATGACCAAGACTTGTTCAATACCTGTCTTTTCAGTGACTGAGATAAAAGTGTTCTAGCGCGTTCGATTTTAATCTATTTATTAAATGCTCCGTGCATATCTGAAAAGACGGATCAGTGACCCATTTGTTCTGTCCTAATCCAAATCGTCCCATTTTCCGCATCTTATCCTCCTAATACAGAAAGAGAACGATCCAAATGAACATATCCGCCATCGACAAAAATATGCTGACCCGTAATGTGTGAAGCGCGTTCAGAAATCAGGAATACGGCCATATCCGCAATTTCTTCTGCGGTTGTCATTCGGTTACCCAGGGGAATATTTTTTTCAATCTCCCTTCGCTTTGTGTCGGGATCATCAAATGTACCTAACCATTTATTATAAAGCGGGGTCATCACTTCTGCCGGGACGACTGCATTTACACGGATATTATATTTTAATAGTTCGACTGCCCATTCCCTGGTCAATGCTAAATGGGCACCTTTAGAAGCGGCATACCCAGCCGTATTCCCTTGACCGGTAACAGCTGTTTTGGAACTCACATTAAGAATGCTTCCCTGAGATTTTTTAAGTGCCGGAAGGCAATAATGGGCCATATAATAATAGTGAAAAAGATTATTGCTCATGGAACCCAGGAATTTTTCGGGATTTCCATTCTCTAAACCAACCCCATCGTTTTCACCGGCATTATTAACTAAAGCATCAATTTGTCCATATTTATCCACCACCTGGGAAACTGCTGCTTCGCAATTTTCAGCCGGCCCCAGTTCGTAAAATAAAGCCGAAACTTCATGACCCTCATTACTCAATTCTTTTTGTAGATCTTCCCCCGCTTGTTTGGATCGTCCGATAATAACCGGGATGCCACCTTCGGCGGCCACACAGCGGGTAATTGCTTTACCAATACCTTCGGCACCACCGGTAATGATAATGATTTTATTTTCTATTTTTAGATTAATTGAATTACTCTCATTTTAATTTATAGAAATTACAGGCATTTAAACCCAAAATTTCCTGATCTGCATCTAGCTCAAGAGTAGAAATATAATCAGTTACAATATCTATCACCTCATTATAACTACCGGCTAAGAGGCAAACTGGCCAATCGGAGCCTATCATAATCTTATCGACATCAAAACTTTCAAACACCACATCCAGGTAAGGCAAAAAATCAGAATGATGCCAACTATCCCATGAAGCTTCAGTGACCATGCCTGAAACTTTGCAATATACATTGGGTAATTGGGCCATTCGTTGAATATCAGCTGACCAAGAATCAACCTTTCTTTCTTTGATGAATGGTTTTGCAATATGATCAATGACAAAACGCTGGTTTGGGAAATCGTGCACTAATTTCCAGGCTGGTTCAAGGTGTTTAGGATAAATCAAAATATCGTAAGCCAGATCAAAGGCTGCCAAGGTACTTATTCCCTGCTGGAAATCATCTCTGAGCATGAAATGGTCATCCTGTTCATCTTGGATAGCGTGTCGGATCCCGCACAGTTTTTTTGATTGGGAAAAACGAGCCAACGTCTCTTTCACATTCGAGCTACATAAATTAACCCATCCGACCACACCCTTAATAAAATCAAACTGATCGGCTAGATTTAACAAGAATGTTGTTTCTTCTTCTGTTTGTCGCGCCTGGACAGCAACACATCCATCAAACGCGTTGTTTCCCAGTAAGTTTTCTAATTGCGGTGGAAGAAAATCATTTTTTAGCCGCGCCATACGTCCATCAATCCAATCATATTGAACTGGATCATAGTGCCAAAAATGCTGATGGGAATCAATTCTCATGAGGTACTCATCTGCCAGCATCGCTAAATCTTATCAATTTCATTATGTATTTAGGTTAATAGATCCACCATCAATAGGATAATCAACGCCTGTAATGAAAGCTGCTTCGTCTGAACAAAGAAAAAGTGCGAGGCTGGCGACTTCTTCCGGTCGACCCATACGGCCGATGGGCTGAGTCTTTTCTAGCTTTTTAAACATCTCTTCCTCTTTTCCTGGATAATTCTTTTTCAGGAACCCATCAACAAAAGGGGTATGAATTCTCGCCGGTGAAATACTATTGCATCGGATATTATCGGAAAGATAATCCTTTGCCACCGATAATGTCATGCTCACCACAGCTCCCTTACTCATGGAATAAGCAAAGCGGTCAGGAAGCCCCACCGAAGCCACAATCGATGCCAGATTGAGGATTACACCACCGCCATTTGATCTCATGATGGGTATACAGGCATGTAAACAATTATAAACACCTTTCACATTCACAGCGTAGACTTGGTCAAAGTCTTCTTCAGAAGTATTCTCTGCATTGCCGATATTGGCAATACCCGCATTATTCACCAGAATATCAACTGGGTGATCTTTGGAGATAATCTGAAACACTGTCATTACATTTTTCTGTTTACTTACATCGCAGATATGAAAAGTCGCTTTGTACTTTTCTGCTTCAAGTGATTGGATGACAGATTTACCTTGCTTTTCTACAAGATCCAAAATATGAACAGAGGCACCATTTTCGGCGAAGGTTCTTGCAATACTGTTTCCAATACCACTGTTTCCACCGGTAATTACCGCGTGTTTTCCTGAAAGATCAAATTGACGCAATGAAATCCCTTTCAATCATTAGTTCGCCAAAAATGTGACACCACTGTTTTCCTGCCTGTCCTTCCAGACCGATCCATTTGGATAAATATGATTCTCAATGAATTCATGATCCATTTCCAAACCCCAGCCCGGGTTTGATGGTAATACATAGGCACCGTTAGATATTTCTACCGGATTTTCAAAAACACCATCCTGTAAAAAATCAATATATTCAACTAACTGGGTGTTAGAATGACCAGCAACACAAATTTGGTCCCAAATTGCAAAATGACGGATCATATTACATAAGCCAATCCCACCGCCATGGGGACAAACAGGCACATTGTACTTTGCGGCCAAGAGAATGACTGCCATCACATCGTTCACGCCCCCAATGCGACAGGCATCAATTTGTGCATATTGTATTGCACGGCTGCTGAGCATCTGCTTGAAAATGACGGGAGACTGAATTTGTTCTCCCGCTGCGACGTGAATCCCCAGTGGATTGAGCGCTTTTGAAATTTTATCAAAACCCAATACATCATCTCGGCCAGTGGGTTCTTCGATCCAAGTGATATCAAAATCAGCCAACTCACGCATATAAGCAATAGTTTCATCTACACCCCAGAATTGATTGACATCCAACATCAGATTTGCATCGGGTCCAATCGCTTCTCTGATAAATTGTAATCTGGCTTTATCAAATTCTAAATCCTGGCCAATTTTGAGTTTAAAAGCATCAAAACCATCATCTTTCATTTGGTTTATTTTCCCTAGGATTTGTTGATCGGAAAGCCCCAACCATCCGGCAGTTGAATATGCTTTAACACCAGTCTCAAAAAGTTTATTTTCAACGCTGGTCTTCTGCGATTGATTCTTTTCCAGTATTTCCCGGGCTTCCTGTTTGGATAACGCATCTTCCAAGTGACGCCAATCAATGCAATCAATCACCGTATCAGGCGACAAGTCAACCAGCAATTTCCATAAAGGTTTCTCCTCATCCTTGGCCCATAGATCCCACATGGCATTTAACACACCACCCATCGCCATCCTATACACGCCATCCCCCAGCCACCGGAGTTGGTGGTGATTGAGAATTGATTGATATAGTTTTCCCGGATTCTCCTTAAAACTATCGAGGGTCATATCCCGGACCAGAGGGATTAACTGTTTTATGCCATAAGCGATCCAATCATTACCGGCACCAATAGTAAACACAACCGATACGCCACTCTTATCTGAACTACTTTTTATGGTGGTTAAAACGGCTGAATAATCTGGTTTTTTATGAAAAGGATCCGAACCCAATAATTCATCGGAGGTTGGAACGCGAAGATCTTGGGGGTTTATAGCAGTAATGTGAGTAACACTCATAAATTCCTTATACCGGTGTTACCCCTTTCTTGAGAATAATATTGCCGTATTTCGCCAATTCTCCCGTGACAACAATGACAAATGCATTTTTGGCTCGCTCATAAAAGGTAAAGCGGTCAATACGTTTTATGGCAGGTACTCCGGAGGCATACTTTTTAATCGGGATTAAATAAGCTTCCTCCACAATCGGATCCAGTGTATCACCTGAAACCGCATCCATCATGACAATTGGGTCATCCACATAATCATCAATTTCTAACAATGGCAGGATGCCCGTTAATATATCCTGAATTTTCACGCCATCGGCTCTCAGAATATTGTCATTTAATGAATCGCCCGGGAAATGTGCGTCAGCCAAGACGATTTCATCCCCATGGCCCATCCGGTGAAGGGTATGAAGCAAATCCGGTGAAACGAATGGTGATATACCTTTTAGCATATTATTGCCATTTAAGTTTACGGTTGTTTCTTGGCTGTATTCCAGCCGAAAAATCCTATAACTAGAAAACAAATAACGGGTAAACAAAAGCTGACCCGGGTACTGGACAACATAAATTCCCCCATAGAAAAGGATGACATATCCATAATAGCCCCTTGCAGAGGCGGCATAAGAGAACCGCCGCCGATGGCCAGAATTAATCCTGCAGAACCAATTTTTGCATCCTCCCCTAATCCTTTGAGCGCGATGCCGTATATGGTTGGAAACATTAAGGACATGCAGGCCGAAACAGCCACCAATGAATATAACCCCATCATGCCAGAGATAAATATGGTGCCTAAAGTGAACATCCCGCCGCCCAAGGCCAGGCCCATTAATAATTGCCCAGGATTGATGTATTTTAAAAGGTAAGTGCAAATAAACCGGCTGCTGACAAAAATGACCATGGCAATCATGTTATACGATTGCGCCTCTGCCTTGGTCATTCCAAGTTCATTCACACCGTAATGAATTATAAATGTCCAACACATGATTTGAGCCCCGACGTAAAAAGCCTGGGCAACTACCCCTTCTAAATAAAGCCTGTTAGAAAATAAGCGTTTCACCGTTGGTCTGAGATTGAGTTTGTCCACATTCTCATTTCTTGAATCTGGCAATTTCGTAATAGCAAAAATGATAAAGACAAAAGCGACAACAATCCCCAGCATCAAGTAAGGTCCAATAATCACATTCAGGTCATTTTGTTGAATTTGGGTAAATAAACCGGGGTCATTTTGCGCTAATTCCCACCTCCCCTCTTCCGAAGTAGAATTCAATTGTGCCAAAATAAATTCTTTGGCAATAAACATTCCCATCAAAGATC
>Ga0208641_1000713_pt1 | contig 18789 bp, 20 predicted proteins | sample ETN02SmetaG_2_FD_185789 | JGI IMG/M metagenome (GOLD analysis project Ga0208641, IMG submission 185789) | Marine microbial and viral communities from oxygen minimum zone, Eastern Pacific Ocean - ETNP2014F10-02SV253 (SPAdes) (version 2) | ecosystem: Environmental > Aquatic > Marine > Oceanic ... | reverse complement strand
TAATGAGCGGATTTTTAATCATGGCAAAATGGGCTCGGTAGATTTGAGCCATTCCATCAATGAGAAATAAGCGTTTTGGTGATGTCATGAATTAAGTGAAGAATTATGGAAATTCTAAAAGGAAATTTTAGACAGATTTATAGGGTCTGAACAATGGATTTATAGCTCCAAAAAAAACATGAGGTTAGGAAGCCGTATTTTAACATAATCAACGCTAATCTCTACAGACCCAACACAAGTGAATTATCACGCCTCTATCAATAGGGAGATATTAGGAAATTATCTGAAATTGATTATTATTGAGGAGTGCAAAATTTTGCCTTATTTCGATAGCGATCCCTTCATTTCCTGGGTGATATAGCCATTAATTTCTTCAGTGTCCATATCATAATTGGTACTATCTTGAATAGCTCTCAAAACATCCCTGCGGCTAATTTGCCCTACCAGTTTCTTTCCTTTCACTACGGGCATACGACGGAAGTTATGTTTTAAGAATTTATCTGCTACTGAAAATAAATCTGAAGTGGCTTCCACAGTTAGCACCACATCAGTCATAAACTGAGATACGGATCCTCCAGGCATATCATAAAAAGAACCATTAGCAAAAATACGCAGGCAGTCTTTTTCGGAAAGAATACCGCATAGATTATTATCATTATCAATAACTGGTGCACCAGAAATATTATTTTTCAATAACAGGCCGATGGCGAAGTATACATCCATATCCTTCCTCAAAGTTATAAGACGGGTCGTCATGTATGTTTTGACGTTTGGCTGATTCATAGGAAGGCCTCCTTTTATAAAGTTTAATTAATCTGCATATATATCTTAATACTGGATTTGATGAAAAGCAATAGAATTTTATGGAGGGGCATAGTAACATGAGACAAGTGCTATGGAAAGCAGTCTAAATGGTGAATGTGTCTATCCCCGACATCCAATCTCCAATGTTTGAACTAATTATTATCGGACACCGGCCGGTAATGTATACGGTTGCAATTTGGATTACCGCAATCGGTGTAGGGTTCCATCTCAGGATGATCTGTGGCAAAAAACTCAATCACACCCCATACGAACACTGCTAAAAAAAGTCCTAATCCAGCTGATATAAGCCAGCGAGTTAATTGATTTTTATCCCCAGATTTAAATCGCTTTTGTTCACAACAATTTTTATATTTTTCCCCACTGCCACATGGACAGCTGTCATTTCTATTAGTTTTCATAGGGATAGATTAATACGAATATTTAAATAATAACAACAGAAGATTATTTTTGCAAATTATGAATTGAAAATGATTAATTGAAACTTGAGAAAGATAGTAATTATTAAGGAGAAATGGAAATAAGTATCTTTACTCCTAATATCCAAACACCAATCCCCTGATTTTACCAATAACTACCAACTAAATTCTTGTTCTCCAAAACCCATGCAAAGTAAATTTTCAGGCTCTAAAATCGGGGCTTTTCATTAAAATCATTTTTTATCTTTAAACGGAAATAAACCATGGAAGAAATTACTATAGAAATACCCACTGCTGTGAACGAACCTATTCGAGATTATGTGCCCGGATCGCCTGAGAGAAGCAGTCTTAAATCAAAATTAGTTGAAATGGAAAATGAGTTTTATGAAATCCCTATCATCATTGGTGGTAAGGAAATTTTTACAGGAAACATAGGACACTGTCGTAAACCTCATGACCATCAGGATATCTTGGCTGATTATCATAAATCTGGAATGGCAGAGGTAAATCAAGCCATTGAAGTTGCCAGAAACGCATGGCAGTCATGGTCCATTACTCCTTTACAAGAAAGAACCGTTATTTTTCGAAGAGCAGCTGAATTATTGGCTGGTCCCTGGCGAGATACAATTAATGCCGCAACCATGCTATCTCAAAGTAAAAATGTTTTTCAAGCTGAAATTGATGCTGCATGTGAGCTTATTGATTTTTTCAATTTCAATTGTCAGTTTGCTGAAGAAATTTGTAATAATCAACCTCTTATTTCACCAGATGGAATGCATAACTCTTTGGAATATCGTGCATTAGAAGGATTTATTTTTGCTGTATCCCCATTTAATTTCACATCGATTGCAGGCAACCTTCCCTCTGCCCCCGCCCTTATGGGAAATGTGGCACTATGGAAACCAGCATCATCATCCGTTTACTCAGGATATTTTATAATGAAACTTCTCCAAGAAGCAGGATTGCCCGATGGAGTTATTAACTTTCTTCCAGGAACTGGAGGTGAAGTTGGTGGCCCTGTAATGGATAGCCCACATCTTGCAGGCATACACTTTACCGGTTCAACGGAAGTATTTCAAGGTATGTGGAAACGAATTGGAGATAATATTTCAACCTATCATACATATCCGCGAATAGTCGGTGAAACCGGTGGAAAAGATTTTATACTTGCACATGAATCTGCTGATCCGTCTGCTTTGGCGACTGCGATGGTGAGAGGAGCATTCGAATATCAGGGGCAGAAATGCTCTGCAGCATCTCGCTGTTATATTCCAGAATCACTGTGGGATGATGTGAGGGATAAATACCTTACACAAGTAAACAATATTGAAATGGGCGATGTAAATGATTTCAATAATTTTATGAATGCTGTTATTGATGAAGCGTCATTTGATAATATTTCTAGCTATATCGATTATGCAAAGAACTCATCCGAATCTGAAATAATTTCAGGTGGTGGGTATGATAAAACTAAAGGCTACTTCATCGAGCCAACTACGATTCTCACCACTAATGCCAATTTTAAAACTATGGAAGAAGAGATTTTTGGACCCGTTCTAACTATATATCTTTATAATGATTCATGGAATGATATTTGTGCAATTGTAGATAGAACTTCACCCTATGCGCTCACAGGGGCAATATTTTCAGAGGATAAGAAAGCTGTAGCATCTGGAAGAAAAATGCTTACCCAAGCTGCTGGGAATTTCTACATTAATGACAAGCCAACTGGCGCCGTTGTGGGGCAGCAGCCATTCGGTGGAAGCCGAGCATCAGGAACAAATGACAAGGCAGGTTCACCACTGAATTTATATCGTTGGATTTCACTTCGAACAATTAAGGAAACATTTGATCCACCAACAGATTACCGATATCCTTTTATGGGTGAAAATTAGGAATTTTTAAAATCTTTTTCTTAATTCACAATTTTATTCACTAAAATTTAAATCGTTTTTTGATAATTTTTAATGGCTAACAGTAGAACTGTGATGATTGCACTTGGTGGAAATGCATTATCACCCAAGTCTGAAGCCGGTACCATTACCGAACAATTTAGACATACAAAAAGCAGCTTAAAGGGAGTAATGCATTTTGTTCGGGCGAATTATAATATTTGTATCACCCATGGAAATGGTCCGCAAGTTGGAGCAGAACTTTCCAGAAATGAGATTGCTGCTGAAAAAATTCCCCCTCTTCCTTTGGGTATTTTAGTTGCCAATACTCAAGGTGCAATGGGATATATGATTCAGCAATCCCTTCAAAATGCTTTATATAGTGAAGATTCTAATCGAGAGGTGGTATCATTCATTTCTCAAATGAAAGTGAATGGAAACGACCCGGCAATAGGAAACCCATCTAAATTTATTGGCGTTTCTTATACTAATGACAAAGCCCGAAAATATATGTCTAAATATGGATGGGAAATGAGAGAACAAGAACCAGGTTTATGGAGACGAGTAGTTCCCTCTCCTGATCCACTCTATATATTTAATGGAAAATCTATCAAACATTTGGTGGACTTTGGCACCATTGTTATTGCTGGAGGTGGCGGTGGAATTCCTGCTTATAATTTGGAAGATGGTTCACTCGAAGGATTAGATGGTGTTATTGATAAAGACATGACTGCCGCTTTACTAGGTAGAATCATCAAGGCACAGGAACTATTTATAATAACCGATGTAGATAATATTTACTTAAATTTTAAAACTGATTCGCAGGAAATAATTAGGAATACGACAGCTAAGGATGTAGATCAGTGGTTAAAGGATGGTCAATTTTGGCGGGGAACAATGGAACCAAAAATAAAAGCAGCTCTCTACTTTTTGAATCACCATGGAAAAGAAGTAATTATTACTTCTATTGAAAATATTGAAAAAGCTATCCAAAAAAAGGCTGGCACAAGAATTCTTAAAAATTAAATGAAGATATTATGAAGATACACGAATACCAGGGCAAGGAGCTTTTTCGAAATGCCGGCATACCAGTCCCGAATGGATTCCCTGCTTTTAGCGTTGAGGAAGCAGTGGAAGTCTATAAGAAATTGGAGACAAACAAGGTTGTTGTAAAAGCACAAATTCATGCCGGGGGAAGGGGAAAAGGTGGCGGAGTAAAACTTGCAATTGGTTCTGAAGAAGTTCAAAAATATGCCGATGATATTTTTGGCATGAATTTAATTACTCACCAAACTGGACCCGATGGGAAGTGTGTACAACGCCTACTTATTGAAGAAGCTTCCGATATTGCTCGGGAATTGTATGCTGGGATAGTATTAGACAGAAGTAGTGGTAAATTTGTATTCATGGTTTCATCTGAAGGTGGTGTTGAAATTGAAAAAGTGGCTACTGGATCTCCGGAGAGAATTATGAAAGAATGGATTGAACCTAACAAAGATTTAAGACCATTTCAAGCACGTAAACTTGCTTTTGCTCTTGGACTTTCCGGTGTGCAAATTAAACATGCGGTTAAAACATTTTTATCCCTCTGGAAATTTTTTAAATCTTATGATTGTTCTCTTATGGAAATTAATCCTTTAGTTGTAACAAATTCCGATGAAATAATCGCCTTGGATTCAAAAATAAATTTTGATGATAATGCACTATATCGTCATAAAAATATTCAGGAAATGCGTGATTTATCTGAAGAGGAACCTTCTGAAGTTGAAGCTGACTCCTTTAATCTAAACTATATAAAGCTTGATGGAAATGTAGGCTGTATGGTAAATGGTGCAGGGCTGGCAATGGGCACTATGGATATAATTAAATTATATGGTGGTGAACCAGCAAACTTTTTGGATGTTGGAGGTATTGCCAATGCGGAAACTGTTGCCCATGGATTTAAAATTATTTTATCAGATCCAAATGTAAAAAGCATCCTAATTAATATTTTTGGTGGAATTGTTCGATGTGACCGAGTTGCACAAGGTGTGATCGACGCACTCGCTCATATGGAAGTTACAATTCCAGTTGTAATTAGACTTGAAGGCACGAATGCAATTGAAGCCCGAAATCTATTAAAAGATGCAGAACATAATTTTATAGTTGCAAACAGTTTAGCTGATGCCGCTGCAAAAGCAGTAAAAGCAACAGGAGAGAAGATTTAAATGAGTATTTTAATAAACAATGAAACCAAATTAGTTGTTCAGGGAATTACCGGAAAAGAAGGAGCATTTCACACCCAGCAAATGGAGGCTTATGGAACACAAGTCGTAGCTGGCGTAACACCTGGAAAGGGTGGACAAAAAGATGATAATGGAATTCCTATTTTCAATACTGTGGCAAATGCTGTTTCTGCAACGGATGCAAATGCTTCTGTAATTTTTGTTCCTCCTACATTTGCTGCCGATGCATGCCTTGAGGCAATTGACGCTGGTATTAACCTCATAGTCTGCATCACAGAAGGAATCCCAACAATGGATATGGTGCCGGTAAAAGAGGCATTAGATAATTCTCACACTCGAATGATTGGACCTAATTGTCCAGGCATTATTACACCAGGTGAATGCAAAATTGGAATAATGCCTGATTTTATCCATAAACCACACGGCAATGTAGGTGTAATTTCCCGATCAGGCACACTAACATATGAAGCAGTTCATCAGTTAACTGAGCAAGGAATTGGGCAATCTACTTGTATTGGCATTGGTGGAGATCCTATTATTGGAACTACCTTTATTGACTTACTCTCATTATTCAAAGATGACTCTCAGACTGATGGAGTTGTTATGATAGGTGAAATTGGCGGTAGCGCTGAAGAAGATGCTGCTCAATGGATCCAAAATAATAATTTCGATAAATCAGTAGTGGCATTCATTGCTGGACAAACAGCCCCCCCAGGACGACGAATGGGTCATGCTGGGGCAATAATCGCAGGCGGGAAAGGAACGGCTTCTGACAAAATAGAATCGCTGAGAAATGCAGGGATTACTGTTTGTGACAGTCCTGCTGACATTGGAAAAACCATGGCAAACTCATTACAATCAAAATTGACCACATAAATAAGGAAAAACATGTCGAACTTAACATTTGCAATCATAAAGCCAGATGCAGTAAAAAATGGAGATACAGGGAAGATTTATGACCGAATTATCTCTGCTGAATTCAAAGTATTAAGTGCTAAATTAATTAATATGACACTTGCACAAGCACAGGGATTCTATGGAGTTCACGCAGGAAAACCATTTTATGACGAATTAACTGAATTTATGTCTTCTAGCCAATCTATGGTATTAGCATTAGAAAAGGATAATGCTGTATCTGCCTGGCGGGAAACGATTGGGGCTACCAATCCAAAAGAAGCTGATGCAGGAACCATTCGCCATGATTTTGCAACCAGTATTGGAGAAAATGCTGTCCATGGATCTGATTCAGATGAGAATGCCCGGAAAGAAATAGGATTTTTCTTTTCAGAAGCTGAACTTATCAGCAATCAATAAGGTAATTATTTGTGCAAAAACTTACTCATTTAATTTTTATAATCATTTTAACATCCTGCGGAACAGAGCCTGAATTTCAGGAAGTTATGATAAACAAAACTGTAAAGGTTTTTTCACAAGATTACCATAATGATGCTGAAAACTATACCTTTAAATGGGAGCCGCCAGTAGGTCCATCAAAAATGGTAGTACCATTCGATTTAAAAAATGATATGCTTATTTTTTCACCGAAACTGGAAGGTGATTATCAAATTCACTTATCAATTACCGATATTTCAGATGAAGTGATTGCCGAAGAAATGTTTTATTATAGGGCAATTGCAGAAACAATAGAAGTCGCAATTGCCAAGCCTATTCCTGAAGAAGATATTACCAAGCAAATTTCAACTGTAAACGAACCTAAGAAAAAAACTAGGGCGAAAACAAATATTAACCAGCAATCCAAAACAAGAAAAAAACAAAATAAAAAATCAACAAACATCGATAATGTACATTATACAATTCAAGTTGCCGCTTGGCCGTCTTTAGAGCATGCCCGTTTGGATCAACTTAAACTTATTGAAGAAGGTATGGATGCGTATATACAACGCCATTATAGAAATGAAGATGATCAAGTATGGTATCGTGTCAGAATTGGCAATTTTAAAAGTAAAGAAAAGGCCTCAATTGTTCAAAAACAAATAGAATCAATCACTCATGCGGAAACATGGCTAGACATATTACCTTCTGGTCAGAAATAGGATTTGACTTTTTCTTGTTCTCATTACATTTATTACACTAAATTTCTTAGCTATGTTAGTTTGTAATCAACCTAATTTATAAGGACTATTTAATATGGCAGTACCAAAAGGAAAACATTCGAAAGCGCGTAGTAGAAAACGCAGAACAAACTGGAATTGTGCGACCCCTCAAGTGGGCATATGTGCGCAATGCAGTCAACCAAAATTACCCTACAGAGCATGTCACAACTGCGGGTACTATAAGGGACGCCCCGTCATTTCAGCTCAGGCAAGTTAAGCTTTTCCGCGTATGAAAATAGCATTAGATGTATTTGGTGGAGATAATGCACCCGAATCCAATATAAAAGGTGTATTTTCCTACTTAGATCATTATGGCGATTCAGCTGAAGAAATAATACTTCTTGGCGACAGGGCTCAAATTGAAACTACAATTAAAAGCCTCTCGCGAGATATATCCGATGTTTCGATAATCCATACAAACGAAGTTGTAGGAATGGATGAAAGAGCATCTCGTATATTTAGAGAAAAGCCTGATTCATCACTAGTAAAATCAATTCAACTGGTTAAGGATGGTGAGGCTCAAGCTGCTGTAAGTGCAGGAAATACCGGCGCCTTGCTAACTTCTTCTCTATTTCTAATTGGAAAAATTCCCGGGATACGCAGACCAGCATTTGCTCCTTTTATTCCAACGAACAATGGTGGGTTTATTTTGTGTGATGCAGGAGCAAATGCAAATTCAAAACCTCAACATTTAGTCCAATTTGCATTGATGGCAAGTGCATATATTGAACATCTCAAAAATAGACCTAATCCCAAAGTCGCTTTACTAAATATTGGCCTAGAAGAAAACAAAGGTAATGAGCTTATGACCAATGCTTACCCCATGTTAAAAACACATGTGCGAAATTTTATTGGCAACATTGAATCACGTTATATTTTAGAGGGTAAAGCTGATGTTGTAATTTGTGATGGTTTTACAGGTAATATTGTGTTGAAACTTACTGAAGGAATTATTTCCCATTTGATGGGATGGATTCAGGAACGAATTAAGGTACATTCTGCTGACAATGATATTTCATCAATTATTACTCCTGTATTTACAGATATTAAAAATACTTTGGATCATGAAGAACATGGTGCGACCCCATTACTCGGTATTAATGGTGTAGTTATGAAATGCCATGGATCATCCTCTGAAAGAGGAATTAAAAACTCAATAATTGCTGCGCAAAAAACTGTTGAGGAAAAACTTATTGATGGTATCGCTGATAGACTTTCTAGACACAGTGATATTTTTGATGAAGACACCACTATAAGTGAAACAAACCCCGTTTAAAGCAAATATTACAGCTGTTGGTAAATACCTTCCCAAAAAGGTTATAACCAATCAAGATATGGAAAAGCTTGTTGACACAAGTGATGAATGGATTCAATCTCGGACTGGAATTCGTGAAAGACGAAAGGTGCAAAAAGGAGAAGCGACTGTAGAGATGTCTACTAATGCTGTTCATAATTTAATGAAAAATCATAATATATCTCCTGAAGAAATAGATACAATAATTGTTGCCACGGTTACTCCTGATATGATCCTTCCTTGTTCAGCTGCACTTATTCAAAAAAATATTAATGCAGTAAACGCTTGGGGATATGATCTATCTGCAGCTTGTTCAGGGTTTTTATTTGCCTTGGAATCCGGTGCTGCTTTGATCGAATCAGGTCGATCTAAAAAAGTAATAGTCATCGGAGCAGATACAATGAGTTCGATTTTAAATTATGAAGATAGAAATACTTGTATTCTCTTTGGAGATGGTGCAGGCGCCGTTCTTCTTGAACCGTCAGAAGAGTTTGGAATTATTGATTCCGAATTAAGAATTGATGGCTCAGGTGGAGAATATTTAAAAGTTGATGGAGGAGGAAGCTTGAATCCAGCCAGTCATGAAACTATCACAAATAAATCACACTATGTTTGGCAAGATGGAAAAACAGTCTATAAATTCGCAGTTAGAGGAATGGCAGATATTTCATATGAAGTTGCCACGCGGAATAATCTCAGCGGTGATAATATATCTTTATTTATTCCACATCAGGCAAATAAACGTATTATTGATGCTACAGCAAAAAGACTTGGGTTAAAAGAATCTCAAATAATGATAAATATCGATACTTATGCGAATACAACGTCAGCAACATTACCAATATGTATTGCAGAAGCCTATGAAAATAATAGGTTAAAGCAGGGAGACAACGTAATGTTATCAACGTTTGGTGCAGGATTTTCCTGGGGCGCTATGTACTTAAAATGGGGAATGAGTACGCATGCATAATGCTTTTCTTTTCCCCGGGCAAGGCTCTCAATATGTTGGAATGGGAGAAGACTTTTATTCCAATTCTGAATATGCAAAAGAAGTGTACAATAACGCATCAGATTTGCTTGGATTTGCTTTGCAGGAAATATCATTTAATGGTCCAGATGACATTTTAAAACAAACACAATATACTCAACCTGCAATATTTGTTCACTCAGTAATAGTTGATAAATTTCTCAAAGATAAAGATATTAAACCAGATGCGGTTGCAGGTCATAGTTTGGGTGAATTCTCTGCATTGGTTTCTGCTAATGTTATTTCTTTTGAGGATGCATTAAAAATCATTAAAGTACGGTCTACCGAAATGGCAAATGCTGGAAAGAATTCTCCGGGTACAATGGCTGCAATTTTGGGAGCTGATGATCAGCAGATAAAAATTATTTGTAAACAGGATGGGGTTGTTGTCCCGGCAAATATTAATGCACCTGGACAAATAGTTATTTCAGGTGAACTTAAATCTGTAGAAAATGCTATAAACACCGCAAAAGAAATTGGTGTCAGAAGAGCATTAGCATTGACTGTTTCTGGTGCATTTCACTCCCCGTTGATGTCCCCTGCACGTCAACCATTGTTAGAAATAATGAATTCTATTACTTTTAATAATGCTAATATTCCCGTTTTTCAAAATGTATCCGCTACCCCTTTTACTGATGCAGCAAAAATTAAAAATAATATGATCAATCAATTAGAAAATCCAGTATTATGGTGTGATACGATTTTGAACCTTAAAAAAGAGGGTATAACCGACTTTTATGAAGTTGGTCCTGGAAATGTCCTAAAAGGTTTAAATAAACGTATTTTCCCAGAATCAAATACTTTCACTTGTAATAAATTAGAAAATCTGAAAGCTTGTGAAGTGTTATAATTTAAACGAAAAGGTGGCTATTGTCACTGGTGCCTCCAGAGGCATCGGAGAAGCAATCGCGACTCAACTTTCCAGTTGTGGTGCTAAAATTATTTTAATTGCACGAAATGCTGATAAGCTGAAAATTGTGCAAGAAAGAATTACATCCCAAGGTGGTATTGCTGAAAGTATAACTGGGGATGTCTCAAGTTTAGATTCTTTTGCTGAAATAATTTCAAGTGCAAATGAAAAATGGGGTCATATTGATATATTAGTCAACAATGCAGGGGTTGCCAGAGACAATATTATCATGCGTATGAAAGAAGACGATTGGGACGAAGTGATGAGTATAAATCTTAAAGGGTGCTTTAACGGGATAAAATCAGTTGCCCGCCCAATGATAAAAAATAAAGCTGGCAGAATAATTAATATTACTTCAGTAATAGGTCAAATCGGTAATGCAGGTCAAAGTAATTATGCAGCATCAAAAGCGGGTATAATGGGGTTAACAAAATCAATGGCTAAAGAGTTAGGCTCACGCAATATTACTGTAAATGCAGTTGCACCTGGATATATCACAACTGATATGACTGATGAACTGAATAATGACGTAAAAGAAAAAATGAAATCCTCTATTCCTCTTGGGAGACTGGGTACTCCGGATGATGTAGCAAACTTAGTTTGTTTTCTTGCATCTGATGACGCCGGATATATCACAGGTCAAACATTTAATGTGGATGGCGGAATGGTAATGATATAATAATAAAAAGGAGATAGTGTAACATGTCTGAACAATACGATAAAGTAAAAGAAATCATCATCGACAAATTAGGTGTCGAAGACAGTAAGATCACAATGGAAGCAAAATTTATTGATGATCTTGGCGCTGATTCTCTAGATACTGTTGAGCTTATTATGCAGTTTGAAGAAGAGTTTGCTATTGAAATTCCTGATGAGGAAGCTGAAGGCTTACTTTCTGTTGGTCAAGCGGTTGATTATATCTCGACTAAGCTTAATTAAACAATAAGATGTCAAGGCGTGTCGTTGTTACGGGAACAGGTGTTCTGTCTCCCATTGGTAATTCTACCCAAGAATTTTATAACGGATTAAAACATGGAGCCAATGGGATTAGCTCCATCACCTTGTTTGATTCCAGCAACTTCAGTGTTCATATTGCTGGAGAACTCAAAATTACTCTTGAGGATTATTTTGAAAAACGTGATCTGAACCGAATGGATCGATTTACGGCTATGGCATTGATTGCCAGCACTGAAGCAGTTGATCAGGCAGGAATTGATGACGACCAGATTGATAAAAATCGCATAGGAGTAATTATTGGTTCAGGAATTGGTGGATTGAATACCTTTGAAGAACAACATTCAAGACTGCTTAATTCCCCTCGTAGGGTCAGCCCATTTTTCATTCCATCTATGATATCCGATATTGCCTCTGGGCAGGTATCGATAAAATACGGTTTCAAGGGACCAAATTACTGTGTAGTTTCTGCATGTGCTACTGCTAGTCATGCAATAGGTGATTCCCTTAGAATGATAAAATATGGCGATGCGGATGTAATAATTACGGGTGGCTCAGATGCATCTATCACTCCCATGGCAGTTGCTGGATTTGCCAATATGAAAGCCCTTTCAAAAAATGGCGATATAGAAACTGCCAACCGTCCATTTGATGTAGAAAGAGATGGATTTGTAATGGGAGAAGGTGCTGGTATTATCGTGCTTGAAGAATTAGAACATGCTCGTAAGAGAGGAGCAGAAATCCTTGGTGAATTAGTTGGATATGGTGCAACAGCCGATGCTCACCATCTTACAATGCCTGCTCCTGATGGAGATGGTGCAATAAGAGCAATGAAACGGGCAATGGAAGATGCAATATGTCAGCCAGAAGATATTGATTATATTAACGCTCATGGTACATCAACACCATTTAATGATAGAATTGAAACAAAGGCAATTAAATCTGCATTTGGAAACCATGCAAAAACACTTTCTATTAGCTCAACCAAATCTATGACTGGACATTTGCTTGGAGCTGCAGGAGGAATTGAAGCAGTGGCATCTATTTTAAGCATCAGAAATAATTTTTTACCCCCTACCATACATTATAAAACACCAGATCCAGAATGCGATTTAAATTATGTACCTAACTCTGCGGTTGAAAAAGATATTCAATACGCAATGTCTAATACCTTTGGGTTTGGCGGACATAATGCTGTTGTAATTTTTAAATCTTTTGAAAATTGAACTTTATTCGAAACATTAAATCATTATTATCGAAGAAGACTTCGAGAATCAAACATTTCGAAAAACAACTCCAATACACTTTCAGCGATACTTATTATCTTGAAAAAGCCTTAACCCACCGTTCCATTCAAAACCATTCTGAGGGGAATTATGAACGCTTAGAATTTCTTGGTGATGCGATAATAGATCAAACTGTATCCATTTGGCTTTTTAGAAAATATCCTCAATCTGACGAGGGAACTCTTACAAAAAAAAGATCGTCATTAGTTAACCGAGATTTTCTCTCAATGCTTGGCAAAAAACTAAATGTAATGAATGTGATCCGCATTGAACAAAGTGTAAACATAAATGATCCAAAAGTGATAACTAATATTGCATCCGATGTTTATGAAGCAATTGTGGGTGCTATTTATCTCGATGGAGGATTTAAAGAAGTTTCTAAATTCATTAAACGAACATTGTGCCTATCTGAACATTTAGCTGACGGAGATTTAAATTATAAAGGACAATTAATCGAATATTGCCATAGTAATAATTTACCCACTCCTCAATTCACCATTCTTGATTCACACGGACCAGAGCATGAAAAAACTTTTATTATTAAAGTGGTAATTTCTCCTGATAAATCATGGAGAGGAATTGGTTCAACAAAAAAATCTGCTGAACAAGATGGCGCTCAGCGTGCAATTAATTTTTTATTGGGGAGTTGACTTTTTCTCTAACTGCTTGATTCTATCTCTCAATCGAGCAGCTACTTCATATTCTTCTTCTGAAATAGCTTTTTCTAATGCCTCGGCTAGGTTTTCTATCGCCGAACCTTCATCAGCTGTTTCTTTTAGTAATTCATCTGATGATACTGTTTCAGCAATTTCACTACCAGTTGAAAGATTATCTATTCCAGCTCTTTCCATAACTTCATCTGAAACATAAATAGGTGTCATGGTTCGCAAGGCAACAGCTATTGCATCGCTCGGACGAGAATCAATCATTATATCTCCAACTTGTGAATTTGAAACCTCAATTTCTGCAAAAAATGTTCCATTTTTCATGCGTGCAATTGTAACCTGTTTTATATCACTTTCAAGGAGATCTAGAACATTTATTAATAGATCATGAGTCATTGGTCGCGGCATATCCACTCCTTCAAGATAAAGAGCAATTGCCTGAGCTTCATTGCTTCCTACAATTATAGGAAGACTTCGATTAGTATCCTTTTCCTGTAATAATACAGCATAACCCTTTGAAGGTGGATAATAAGAAATACGTTTAACTTCTACTAGATTCATATTGATAATTTACATGTTTCTCGTCGGACAAACAATAAGATATTATTTTCCTTCGGATATTTTTAATTTTAATTCTTGGATACGGTTTACTGGAGTTGGGTCGACATTATTAAGAAGAGCGGCATAATAACTAATCCAATCAGTAAAATGGATTAATTTCAACAATCGTTCGACTCTGTTTTTTCCAGTCTGACTTATTTCTAATTGACTGCCAGCACTTGACTCAAGTAGGGCAGAAGAAATCTGCATCCGAGCCTGTGTGCCAGAATGATCATCTTCATCTTTTAACCAAATAATTGAGAATCTATTCATTATATCTTTATTTACTGTCCAGCCTTCAATTTCATTATGATTTTGTTCTGGAAAATGGTTATGAAAGGACAGCATTTTTGCGTTTTCAGCCAATTGCCCTCTAAACCGCAATGCAGCCACCCATGTTAATTCTTCACTTCCATAAATGATTGGACAGGTAGTATGAATATTTTCAGCTATTGCGAGTGCTTTATTTTCATCTTTGTTCATTTCTATTGATAATAACTCCAATGATTCAATAGATTTTTCGACCATTTCTACAATTTGATTTTGTACAAAACCCAATCGATTTAGAAGAATTAGAATCAGAGAAAAAGAAAAACCCAGTGCTGCTCTCGGTTGATAGCCGCTAGGAATATGTATCCTATCTAAGTCATACTTATCTGCATAATCAGTAATTATCCCACCAGTTGAAATAACAATAATGGGACAGTTTCGTTCTCTGCATTGTGCGAATGCACTCAAAGTTTCCTCAGTCCCACCCGAGTAAGAACATGCCAATATTAGCGTATTTGATCCAACCCACTCGGGAATATTGTAAGATCTGTTAATGATAATAGGCGCTGAATTAGCATTCTGTGCTAAAACCCTTGCAACATCTCCACCTATAGCAGAACCGCCCATTCCTAGCACCATAATATTTTCTATATTTCGATATTCTAGGCGTGCTTTCCATGTACTCATGATTGAAAATGATTTTTTTATTTGATTGGGGAATTCTGTAATTGCACCTCTCATATCAGATTGATCGAGCATAGTATCTAATTCGAATATAGTTTCACTCATTAATTACCTCTTTTTTTAATTATTTTACTAAAATAAAGTAGTTTTTCTTTATCAATTGGTAAATCATTTAATTTATTATCTGCTAATTTGAGGATATTATTTATTTCCTCTTGAGCTCTCTTTTTAATCCCTTCATTTTCTAAATACAACCTTATATTCCCAATTCCCTTCTCAAAATTATTTCGAGCCAACTCCAAAGCTGAATTTATAATGTCAGTATCTTTTTCTAAGGCTTGAATCATAAGAAAGGTTTTTTTTCCTAAAACAATATCGCTTTCCAATGATTTACCCATATTCAAACTATTTGAAAATATTTCTAAATAGTCGTCTTGAATTTGGAATGCTCGACCTATTAATCTACCATAATCTCTAACTTTCTCGCATATTCCCGAATCCATTCCAGTTGAAACTGCACCTAATTCTGCTGCCAAACCAATTAAATAGCCAGTCTTTAAGTCAATCATTTTTATGTAATCATCAAGTGAAACAGATGATTGGTTTTCAAATTCTTTATCCAATGCCTGTCCCTCACAAACAGCTAATAGCCCATCGATAAATATTTTCATTTGAAGATGAGATTCAACCGGTGTTTCATTTAACAATCTTAATGCCAACGAAAGCATTGCATCACCAGTGAGAATAGCTACACCATCATCCCATTTATTGTGAACAGTTTCCTGACCATGACGGATACTATCTTGGTCCATAATATCATCATGAACCAGTGTGAAATTATGTAAAACTTCAACGGCTAAAGCAGCAGAAAACACACTAGATTTTGTCCCTCCACATGCTTCCGCTGAAAATATTGTTAGTAAGGGGCGTAATCGTTTTCCTCCACCATTTAATACATAAGCTACAGGCTTAGTAAGTGAAATAGGTCCACGAGGATATATGTCTGCTAATCCATTATTAATTTCACTTCTATATTCAGGTATTAAATCAGCAATGTTCAAGTGCTATTTCTCCAAATTCCGCCAGTTTATCTAATATTTCATTTTGTATTTCTTCCATACGCTGCAAAGATTTAGCTTCAAATCGACAAACAATTACGGGTTGCGTATTAGAGGCACGAACGAGACCCCAACCATCATCTAACTTAATTCTTACTCCATCTACTGTATTGCAATTATAGTTTGCTGTAAAATATTCATTTGCTTTTTGGGAAATTTTAAACTTTTCTTCATCATCCCTACATTCCAAACGCATCTCTGGAGTAGAATAGTAAACAGGAATTTCTGCAGTTAGTTCAGATAATTTTCGATCGGTTCTCGATAGGAGTTGCGCCAATCGAAGTGATACATAAATTGCATCGTCAAAACCATAAAAGTCATCAGCAAAAAAAATATGGCCACTCATTTCACCAGCAAAGTTCACATTAAGTTCCTTCATTTTATCTTTAATGAGAGAATGACCTGTTTTCCACATAATAGGTTTCCCGCCATATTTTAATATCATATCTTCTAAAGCCTGGGAACATTTTACATCATAAACTATGACATCCCCTGTGTTTTTGATAACTTCGGGAAGAAATAGTGTCATCAAAATGTCTGAACGAATTATACCACCATTTTCATCAACAGCTACCACACGGTCTGCATCACCATCAAAAGCTACCCCAAAATCGTACCGCCCGGATTTTATTTCGTTTACGAGATCAATTAGATTATGATCTTCAGTAGGGTCTGGATGATGGTTGGGAAAGGTACCATCCGCATCGCAAAAAAGCTCAGTAGTTTCTATTCCCATTTCATTGTAAATCTGTGGAGCAGATAAACATCCTGCAGCATTCCCACAATCAATTACAGCTTTCATTGGTTTATCTAATTGTATTTTTTCCTTTAACATTAATTGATATGAAGCCATTATATCAACCTTCTCAATACTACCAACACCAATTTCAAAATCTTTTAATTCAATAAGTTCTTTAAGATCTTGTATCTGGTCCCCGTAAAATGCACCCTGTTTATAGGAAATTTTAAATCCATTAAATTCTGGCGGATTATGGCTTCCTGTAATTTGCACCGCACCATCTATATCAAGATGAAACATACTGAAATAATTGGCTGGTGTAGGCACAATACCCATATCTAAAACGATGATTCCAGTTTCAAGTAATCCTTTAGAAAAATTATCAATAAGTCTGGGGGTGGTCAAACGTATATCGCCACTTATAGATACCCTTTTCCCACCAGATCTTTTTACATAAGTACCAAATGCCCTCCCTAAATCAATTACTACATCCGGTGTAAAATCTGATTCAACTATGCCTCTGATGTCATATTTTCTAAAAATATATGGATTCATCAATTCCCCTTTCTTAAATTAATTTAATATATCTCCTAAAACTACCATCTCTTTGGCTCCGGTAACCGATGGCATGTTTGCTGGTATATTTGCAATTTTTGCTACTCCTAATACGGCCATTAATAGAGATTCTTTCATATCTGGATTTATTCCAATGTCATTGGATGTTGTAATATTTGACAATATTGACCAACTGAGAATTTCTTCCATTAAAACTGGATGATGCACTCCCCCACCACTAATAATTAAGTGACAATCCGAAGTGGTAAAATTAAGATATTTATTTATGTTTTCAGCAATGGAATTAGCTGTAAAAACGCAAAATGTTTTTATCATATCTTCTGGTGATATTTCTGAATATTTTGAAATAATTCTTTCAGCTAATCCTCTGCCGAATTCATGCCGACCTGTAGATTTAGGGGGTGTTTTTTGAACAAACTTATGAGTGGATAATTCCATAAGAACCTCATCTGTTACCTTACCTATTTTTGCATGGATTCCATCTTTATCCATTCTTTCACCAAAATACAATTTACAGGCTTCATCGATGAGTGCCATCCCTGGTCCAGTATCAAATCCCAAGACCTCACCCCTAATTCCAGACTTTGGAATATAGGTGATATTCGCAACCCCTCCCAAATTTAACGTAATTGTATCGTTATCATTTTTTTGAAATAGCAACCAATCTAAAAATGGCATAAGAGGGGCACCATTTCCATTGGCTTTAATATCTGCTTGTCTAAAATTTGATATTACAGGAACTTTATTCGATTCTCTAAGATATTTTACGTCACCAATTTGCAAAGTGCTTACACCGTCTACATGAGCAATAGTTTGTCCATGAGATGCAATAATATCTACTTTTCTACCTCTGATAAATTTTTCTGTAATTGATGAATATTCTTTTCCCATTTTTCTATCCACATCCCTGATACAATCTGAATTCCCATCTAACGCCATTGAAATTAAATGACGCATATTTTCTGAATAAGAAATAGAATTAAAATCAACACATTCCCAACTGAAAACATAATCAGAATTAAGGGAAATTTCAAATATTCCACAATCTAACCCATCCATAGAAGTTCCAGACATAAGTCCTAAAACCCTCATATTTCGAATTTTATTCACTTAATAAATTTCCTACTTTAATTCGGAAAGAGGGTTTGGACCCCAAGTTAGTTGTTTTTTTTAGGAGAGAAATATTGAGCGATC
>Ga0208641_1000703_pt1 | contig 18997 bp, 20 predicted proteins | sample ETN02SmetaG_2_FD_185789 | JGI IMG/M metagenome (GOLD analysis project Ga0208641, IMG submission 185789) | Marine microbial and viral communities from oxygen minimum zone, Eastern Pacific Ocean - ETNP2014F10-02SV253 (SPAdes) (version 2) | ecosystem: Environmental > Aquatic > Marine > Oceanic ... | reverse complement strand
CCGAGAGTTCTACGTCAACGACCGTGGCACCCAGATGCAACTCTTCGCCGACTCCCTGGCAGCTGCCGCAGCTGGTTCCGGGCCCCCTGAGGGCGGCTACCACGGCCAGTACATCCGCGACTGGGCGGTCGAGATGCCCGAGGGCGCCGATTCACTGGAGTGGGGGTACAAGAGGGCGCTGGCCGACCAGCGGAGAGTCCTCGAGAGCCTCGACATCCACTTCGATTCCTGGTTCAGCGAGCGGTCGATGATCGAGTCGGGTGCCATCGACGAGGTCATGTCGGACCTGCGGGCCCAGGACGCCGTATACGAAGACGATGGTGCCACCTGGTTGCGGAGCAGCGACCACGGAGATGACAAGGACCGGGTGCTCGTCAAGTCCGACGGCCAGTTCACCTACCTGCTGCCCGATGTGGCCTACCACCGCGACAAGTTTCAGCGTGCCGACCGGCTGGTGAACGTCTGGGGGGCCGACCACCACGGCTACGTGGCACGCATGCAGTCCGCCATGCATGCGCTGGGGCACGACCCCACCGAGTTGCAGGTGGCCATCACCCAGATGGTCAGCCTTCAGCGCGGCGGAGAGGAGGTACGGCTGTCCAAGCGCACAGGCGAGATGGTCGAGTTGGCCGAGGTGGTCGACGAGGTCGGCGCTGATGCCGCCCGCTTCACCTACCTGTTGCTCTCGGTCGATTCGCAACAGACCTTCGACCTGGACCTCGTTGCCAGCCAGGTCAACGAGAACCCCGTGTTCTACGTGCAGTACGCGCACGCACGGATCCACTCCATCGTGGGGCGGGCTGCTGGAGCCGGCATCGAGCGGGCTCCCGTTGACATGGTCGACCTCTCCCTGCTGGGGCACCAGCGCGAGCTGGCCCTTCTCCGGGCACTCCACGATCTGCCCGACACCGTCCTGCGTGCCTGTCGCGAGCGTGCACCGCACCAGGTCACGACATGGGTGAGGGAACTGGCTTCAGCGTTCCACGGCTTCTACCACGACTGCCGTGTCATGGGTGACGGTATCGAAGAGGACCTTTCCCAGGCCCGGCTGTGGCTAGTCGAGGCGGTACGGATAGGCCTCGTGGTCGCCTTCGACCTGCTCGGGGTTTCGGCACCCGAGGAAATGTGGAGAGAAGGGGACGGGGATACCTGATGGCCGGACCTATACCGCTGGGCCTGCTCCCCGACACGACGACCGTCCAGGACGGAAGGGCGTCCATAGGCGGGTGTGACCTCGTCGACCTGGCTGACCAGTTCGGCACACCCCTGTTCGTGTACGACGAGGACCACCTGCGCTCTCGTTGCAGGGAAGCCGTTGCGGCATTCGGTGACGGGGTCGCCTATGCCGGCAAGGCGTTCCTCTGCACAGCCATGGCGAAGCTTGCCCACGAGGAGGGCATGCACATCGACGTATCCACCGGAGGCGAGCTCTACATGGCGCTGCACGCCGGTGTGCCAGCAGACCGGCTGGTCATGCACGGCAACAACAAGAGCACCGTCGAGTTGGAGATGGCGGTCAACGCCGGGGTCAGGACGATCGTCGTCGACTCCTTCGACGAAATGGACCGGCTGGACGCGCTCCATTCCGACACCGGCAGCGTTCCAAGGGTCATGCTGCGGATCACCCCCGGGGTCCATGCACACACCCACGAATTCATCTCAACGGGTCAGGACGACTCGAAGTTCGGGTTCACGGTGTCGACAGGTCTTGCAACTACAGCCGTTGAACGGGCGATCGCCACCGACTCCGTGGAACTGGTCGGGCTGCACTTCCACATCGGCAGTCAGGTGTTCGAGGTGGGGGCCTTCACCCGGGCTGTCGAGGTGATGACCGACGTTGCAGGCCGCTACGGCCTGCCGGAACTCTCGGTGGGTGGAGGCCTGGGCGTTGCGTACGTGGAAGGTGAGAGCGCCCCGTCGATCACAGAGTGGGCTTCGGGGATCAGGGCCGTCTGCGATACGGCGGGTATTTCCGCCAGCGTGTCCGCAGAACCCGGCAGGGCGATCGTGGCGGCCGCAGCGGTGACCCTCTACAGGGTCGGCACCATCAAGGACCTTCCCGGCCTTCGTACCTACGTTGCCGTGGATGGCGGCATGAGCGACAACCCCCGGCCGGTCCTCTACGGCTCGGGGTACGAGACGTTCCTGCCGCGCGCCACTACGGCCGAGAGGTCTCAGGTGATCCGCCTTGTGGGCAAGCACTGTGAGTCAGGTGACCTGCTCGTGCGCGAGGGCTTCGTGCCCGACGGCATGGCAGTGGGCGATGTGGTAGCCACGCCAGTTACCGGCGCCTACGGACACTCAATGGGCTCCAACTACAACCAGGTGCTGCGCCCCGCCGTGGTGTTCGTCTCTGAGGGGGAGGCCCGCGTTGTCGTGGCCCGCGAGACCTTCGAGGACCTGGTGCGCCGCGAGTCCTGAAACCACACCGACACGTAGACAAAGGACCGGTACCGTGGAGCGGATGGAAGCCACAGATGTGAGGGTCGGCGTACTCGGCTGCGGAAACGTGGGAGCAGCCCTGGCCACCCTTGTTCACGAACAGAGCCAGGCGGTGGCTGACCGCACCGGACTGGCCCTCGAGGTGGCGGCGATTGCGGTGCGCGACACCTCTGTCGACCGCGGCGTTCCGTGCCCATCGGACGTCTTCACGACAGATGCTGCAGCAGTGGTGACCGATCCCGGCATCGATGTGATCATCGAGGTCATGGGCGGAATCGAACCGGCACGCCAACTGATCCTTGACGCTCTCGCGTCCGGAAAGCCCGTTGTGACAGCCAACAAGGAACTGCTTGCAGCCCACGGCGAGGAGCTCTACCTGGCGGCTGCCGAGGCGGGGGTCGACCTGTTGTTCGAGGCTGCCGTTGCGGGTGCAATCCCGATCATGAGGCCCCTGCGCGAATCGCTGGCAGGCGAGCCGCTCACCCGGATAATGGGGATCGTAAACGGCACGACCAACTTCATCCTCTCGAGGATGTCTGACCACGGGACGTCCTACGCAGACGCCCTGTCAGAGGCCCAGGATCTGGGTTACGCCGAGAGCGACCCGACCGCCGACGTAGATGGCTTCGACGCCGGAGCCAAGGCTGCAGTCATCGCCAGCCTGGCCTTCGGTGCCCGGGTGGTTCCCGCCGACGTCTACCACGAGGGAATCTCAGGGGTGACCGTCGACGACATCGAGGCTGCCCGCACCATGGGGCACTGCATCAAGCTGCTTGCAGTCGCCGAACGCGGAACCTCCGCTGACGGTGGTGTCGAGATCGGTGTGCGGGTGCACCCGACACTCGTGCCGTTCGATCATCCGCTTGCAGCCGTGAACGACAGCTTCAACGCCGTCTTCGTCGAGGGCGGAGCGGTCGGCGAGCTCATGTTCTATGGCCGGGGGGCCGGTGGCCGTCCAACCGCCTCAGCGGTGTTCGGAGACCTCATTGACGCGGCAGGCAACCTCCGAAGGGGCCATGGTGCCCCGATCGGCGCGCTCAGCGACGTCCGGATGGCTCCGATCGGCGACATCGAGTCTGCCTACTACCTGAGCGTCGAGGTCGATGACCGGCCCGGCGTCCTCTCCGACGTGGCGGCTGTCTTCGGCGGGCACGATGTCTCGATCAGGTCCATGGAACAGGTAGGGCTGGGTGCCGAGGCGCAGCTCAGGTTCATCACCCACCTGGCCCGCGAAAGCGACCTCCAGGCGACCCTGAGAGGACTCGGGGAACTTGCCGCTGTTCGCAGCATCGGCAGCGTGCTGCGTGTCATCGGCGACTGACCGGTCTGGATACCCGTGCAGTACGTGAGTACCCGGGGTGCGGCCCCGACCCTTGATTTTGCCGATGCCCTGCTTGTCGGCCTGGCGTCCGACGGAGGCCTCTACGTTCCCAAGTCCTGGCCACAGATCCCCGACGGGGGCCGTGGCGACTACGTCGAGACAGCGGTCGAGGTCATGTCACCGTTCGTGGAGGGGAGCATTGACCAGGACGCATTCGCCCAGATGGTCTCCGACGCCTACTCGGTGTTTGACGCCGACGATGTAGCCCCCCTGGTGGACCTGGGTGATGGACTTCACCTGATGGAACTGTTCCACGGACCAACCCTCGCGTTCAAAGACATCGCCCTGCAGTTGGTCGGCAGGCTCTTCGACTACGAGTTGACCAGTCGTGGCGAACGGGTGACGATCGTCGGAGCCACCTCCGGCGACACCGGCTCAGCGGCAATCGAGGCATGCCGCGACCGCCGGAACGTAGACATAGTGATCCTTCACCCCGCTGGTCGGGTCACCGAGGTTCAGCGTCGACAGATGACGACGGTGCAGTCGACAAACGTCCACAACGTCGCCATCGATGGCACCTTCGACGACTGCCAGGACATGGTCAAGGCCATGTTCGCAGACGAACCGTTCAGGGCCAGGATGAACCTCTCGGCGGTCAACTCCATCAACTGGGCGAGGGTCATGGCCCAGGTCGTCTACTACGTGGTGGCGGCTGAGCGACTCGGAGGCCGGCGTCAGCCAGTGGACTTCGCCGTTCCGACCGGCAACTTCGGGAACGTGTTCGCCGGTCACGTGGCACGGCTGGGTGGACTCAACGTGCCGAGGCTCGTCGTCGGCAGCAACCGCAACGACATCCTGACCCGGTTCCTGAACGACGGGAATTTGGAGACACGCCAGGTCATTCCGACCCTGTCACCCAGCATGGACATCCAGGTCTCATCCAACCTGGAGCGCCTGCTCTTCGAGTTGGAGGGTCGTGACGGGGCTGCGGTTGCCCGACTCCTTGATGCCTTCAGGGAGAACGGCTCGGTGGCGATCGACAGGGCGCTGCACGCCTCGCTGGCCGAAGGCTGGTCAGGAGCTCGCTTCGACGACGACCAGGTCCTTGCATGCATCGCCGACGAAGCTGACCGGTCCGGTGTCGTGCTGGACCCCCACAGTGCTGTCGGGGTACTGGCAGCCCGGGCATGTCGACGGGACCCCGGGGTTCCGGTTGTCGCCCTGGCCACCGCCCACCCGGCCAAGTTCCCCGATGCGGTCGAGAAGGCCACAGGTGTCAGGCCCGCTCTCCCGGACCGCCTCGGTGACCTCCTGGGCCTGCCCGAGCGCATGACCCACCTTCCCAACGACCTTGCAGGGGTCGAGGCGTTCGTTGAGGAACACGTACGTGCGGTCTGAGGCTCGGGTGTGGGGGAGCGATGCCCAACGGGTGGGTGCTGGCAGGATGGCCGTCCGATGAAGTACGTGATCTGTGTCCCAGACGGCTGTGCGGACCTGCCGGTGCCCGAACTCGGCGGCCTGACCCCGCTCGAGGTCGCTGACACCCCCCACATGGACGCGCTGGCGGCACGGGCGGTGGTGGGTCGAGCCGCGGTCATTCCCGAGGGAATGGCACCCAGCAGCGACGTGGGCAACATGTCGATTCTGGGCTTTGATCCAGCCGCATTCCACACGGGCCGAGCCCCGATCGAGGCTGCGGCGATGGGCCTGACCCTACGGCCCGACCAGGTGGCCTTCCGCTGCAACCTGGTCACCGTGGTCGATGGGGTAATGGTCGACTACGCGGGCGGCACTCCGTCAGACGAGGTCGCAGCCGAGGTGATCAACCGGATCGATGCCGAGCTGGGTGGGGGGCGCGATGGAGTGTCGTTCCACCCCGGAATCAGCTTCAGGCACTCGATGATCGCCCCGGCCGACTGGGTTGATGCCGACTGCGCCCCGCCACACGACCTCACCGGCGACCCGGTGGTCCCTTCCGGCGGGCCGGCCGGCCCACGTCTGAATGACCTGATGGACGCCTCGCGGGACATTCTTGCCTCATCGGATCTGGAGGCGACTCAGATCTGGTTGTGGGGGCAGGGCTTCCAACTGCAGATCCCGTCGTTCGCGGAGACCCACGGCGTGAGGGTCGGCCTGGTCACGGCGGTCGACCTGGTGAGGGGCATCGGCATGCTGAGCGGTATGAAGGTCTGTGACATACCCGGCGCCACAGGCCTCTATGACACCGACTACGAGGGCAAGCGAGACGTCGCGCTAGCCGAGTTGGCCGGCGGGCTGGACCTGTTCGTGATCCACGTGGAGGCGACCGATCATGCCGGTCATGCCGGTGACGTAGCCGAAAAGGTCCGGGCGCTGGAGAACTGGGACAGCCGCATCATCGCCGACCTGATTCCCGGGCTTGACGCCATGGGGCCCTGGCGTCTGCTGATGCTGCCCGACCACGGGACCCCGTTGACCACCAGGACCCATACCGCTGACCCGGTGCCGTACATGCTTGTCGACTCCCGAACCGATGGCCCGGGTGGGGTGTTTACCGAGGCAGGTGTTGCGGGGGAACCGCCAGTTACCGGCCACGGACTGCTTCCGACCCTGCTGGCCGGCTGATTGCTGCGGGAACCGATTGTCAGAGCACGAGGTTCACGATCAGGCCCGTCCCGATGGCTACCGAGAGAACGAAGAGCCCAAGGCCTGCGACAAGGCGGGTCTGGGCCATTCGTCCAAGCATGACGAATTCGGGAACACTGGCTCCAACTCCGGCGATTGTGAGTGCCACGATCGCACCTAGCCCGACGCCCGAGGTGTGCAGGGCGTCACCTATGGGGATGAACAGTTCGGCATTCACATACAGGGGAATCCCGATCAGGGCGGCCAACGGAACGGCGGTACCTGCATTGGATCCTGCAACCGAGGCGACCCAGTCTGTCGAGATGAACTCGGTGATAGCGATACCAGCGAGCACCCCTACGACCATCAGCGGGGCGAACCTGCGCAGCACTGACATTGCCTCACGGACTGCTGGCCTGAACTCGACCTGAATGCCCGACCAGGGGGAAGGTCCGATGTCGCGACAGGCGGCGTCAGGCGGGGTGAGCGGTTGCGGACCAGCGGCCGTGCTGACCGGAATCGGTTTCAGCATCCTGGAGACGTTTCCGGCTTCAGCCAGGAGTGCTACCAACGCGGAGGATGCGATCACCACGAGCGTGTAGACGACCGCTGCCTGCACGTCGACGATGACGGCGAGGCCGGCGAAGAGGATCGGATCCAGCACGGGTGCGGCGACGATGAACGCCGCGTAGCCGGCAGGTCGCACACCAGCCCTGATGAAGGCTGCCAACATCGGGATTGCCGAACACGTGCAGAACGGGGTGACGACGCCGAGGGCGATTCCCTTCAGGGCTGCCAGCCACGGTGGTCCCCCCAACCATGTCCGGATCTGTTCCTCGCCGAAACGTCGCTGGAACAGTGCCAGTGCAAATGATATTCCGACGAACAGGAGGGTGAGTTCTGCAAGGACCAGAAGTCCGTGTCGTATCGCTGTGCCCATTAGAACAGTGTGTGGAAGCGCGGGTCAGTTACAGCAGCCGGGCTTGTCGTATTCGGCCTTGACGTTGTGGAGCCGTTCGTTGTCACCGGTCTTGACGTACCACTCCCACCGGGTGTCGTCGGGGCCTGCCAGCCAGGTTTCGACCTTGTCGGCGTAGCAGCACATTGCGTCGCCCACGCCGGTTGTCTCGAGGCCGGCTGCGGAGAGGCGTGCCTCGGCGGCGACCACCTCGGCGCTCGTCTCGGTCTCAACGCCGAGGTGGTTGAGCGTGCCACCACCGGAGGTGTCCTCGAACAGCACCAGTTTCAGGGGTGGGTCGGCAATGGAGAAGTTGGCGTAACCGGGACGTACCTTGGCCGCCTCGGTGCCGAACATGCGGGTGTAGAAGTCGATGGCATCGTCGAGGTCGCTGACGTCGATTGCAAGCTGTAGTCGGCTCATGTCGGGGCCTTTTCCTGGATGGGTCGAAGATTACTATATATCGATACTTGCCAATATAGACATAACTCAATATGATGTCAACCATGACATCGCCTACCGACATCGCATGCTGCCGACCGGTCACCGAAGCAGCTCTCGACGACGCCAGTGCCATCCAACTGGCAGCTGTGTTCGCGGTGCTGGGAGACCCCGTCCGCCTCAGGTTGTTCAGCCTCATCGCCTCGCTGCCAGACGGATCATGTGCATGCGACCTCGTGGAGCCCCTGGGCCGTTCCCAGCCCACCGTCAGCCACCACCTGAAGGTCCTCTTCGAATCGGGCCTGGTTGACCGGGAGCGCCGGGGACGCTGGATCTGGTACTCGGTCCGTCCCGAGGCCCTTGCATCAGCCGCAATCCTCATCACCTGTTGAGAGACTCAGTTCCCATGGCTGCCAGAAGGGTGGTTGTGGTGGGTCACCCCGTTTCACTACAATGACCGTGTCGTCGGGTGGGGGTTGACGAGAACTCGTTGCCCCCGTTGACTCGCTGACTCTCACCGTCGGTTGTGCGCCGGTGCCTTTTCCACCCCCGGTGGAACCTGCGTCGAACCGTCCTTAGGGCCGGAACTGCTCTGCCGACAAATCCTCACCGGAGACTTCCCGCGAAATGGCGGCCCCGGTGTGTCCTGTGGGTCTCATGGCCCGCAATACAAAGACATAAGTCAACAACCAGAAGAGGTGTCTGAGCATGGACTCCACCCAACTCGAGCGAACCGCCCTTGAAACCAAGGACCGCGACGAGCTGACAACCATCGCAACCGCCCTGGGCGGCAAGCCCGGATCGCGTTCGCGCAAGGCCGAGATCGTTGACCTGATCCTGGACCTGGCCGGTGTCGAAGGCACTACCGGCGCTGGATCGACCAACGGGGTCGCCCCGGTAACAGAGGCCCTCACCGAAGAGCCACCTGCAGCGTGGGAGGTCGAGGCTGAAGCAGCAGACAAAGCAGCCGAGAAGGCCGAGGCAACTGAGTCAAAGGAAGGTTCTGGTGACAGCGGCGACCGAGATGGCCGCAGCCAGCAGAAGCCGAAGCAGGAGTCGCAGAACAGGGACGGTGACCTCAAGGGCGGCAACCAGGGCCGGAACCGTCAACCGGATCAGGCCGGCCCCGGCAACCGTCGGCGTCGTCGTAGTGGAGGCGGCCGTGGGCGTGACCGGGACAACACCCCCGAAGAACCGTGGGACGGCGAACCGGTTGCCATCGACGGCTACATCGACCTACGCGACGAGGGCTACGGGTTCCTGCGCGCCAACGGGTTCAAGCCCTCAAAGGACGATGCCTACATATCGGTCAAGCAGGTCAGACAGTTCGACCTCCGAAAAGGTGACCATCTGGCTGGAGCATCCCGCCCGGCCAACCGCAGCGAGAAGAACCCGGCTCTACTCAGCATCGAGTCGGTGAACGGCAGGCCGCCCGAAGAGGCAAAGGGCCGCCCACACTTCGAGGACCTCACCCCGCTGTTCCCCGACGAGCGGCTGTGCCTCGAGGTCGACGGTGATTCCGACAACATGACCGCCCGGATTGTCGACCTGATCTCCCCGATCGGCAAGGGCCAGAGGGGCCTCATCGTCTCGCCGCCAAAGGCTGGCAAGACCACGATCATGAAGACGATCGCACGCTCCATCGAGACCAACCACCCCGAGGTGAAACTGCTCGTCCTACTCGTCGATGAGCGCCCCGAAGAGGTCACCGACATGCGACGCTGGCTGAAGAACGGTGAGGTCATGGGCTCCACCTTTGACCGGCCCAGCGACGAGCACACCCACCTCGCCGAGATAGCGATCGAGCGCGCCAAGCGCATGGTCGAGCGCGGCGAGGACGTCGTGATCATGCTGGACGGCATCACTCGCCTATCACGGGCCTACAACCTGGCTGCGCCGGCAACCGGCCGGATCATGTCCGGTGGTATCGACACCGGTGCCCTCTATCCGCCGAAGAAGTTCTTCGGTGCCGCTCGCAACGTCGAGGAGGGTGGATCGCTCACCATCCTCGCCACAGCCCTCGTGGAGACCGGATCAAAGATGGACGAGGTCATCTTCGAGGAGTTCAAGGGAACAGGCAACATGGAGTTGCGCCTTGACCGACGCATCGCCGAGAGGCGTGTGTATCCGGCAATCGACGTCAACGCCTCGTCCACACGCCATGAGGAACTGCTGTTCGAGCGCAAGCAGCTGAACCAGGTCTGGAAACTGCGAAGGGTCCTCAACGGTCTTGCCCACGACGGCGAATCCGGGGCCGCCGCCGGCCTGGAACTGCTGATCGACCGCCTCAAGACCTTCAACAACAACGATGAGTTCCTGGCCGAGGTAGCCAAGGGGCCCTCGATGGGAAGCTGAACCGACCACACGAACACAGCCACCTGCGACCGCAGGTTGCAGCCGCACCCGGCACGCCGCAGACTGGAGCCGCTATGAAGACTGACATCCACCCCGATTACCGCCCCGTGGTCTTTCAGGACCTCTCCGAGGGCGCCACGTTCGTGATCCGCTCCACGGTCAAGACCAACGAAACAATCACCCTCGAAGACGGTGTCGAGTATCCACTCGTCAAGGTCGAGATCTCCTCGGCCAGCCACCCGTTCTTCACCGGCCAGATGAAGATCGTTGACACCGCCGGTCGTGTCGAGCGCTTCGAGCGCAGGTACGGCACGCGCCGCAAGGCCTGAACCTGTTCAACGTTTGTAGGCGGGCACCTCAGCCGCCCATCCCCGAACGAACACAATGACCGTGGCCTCCGATCCGGGTGCCGTCCTCCTCTCAACTCGGCTGACGTCACACGTCCGCGAACTGACCGGTTCAGAACCCGCTGTTGAACCGATCTCGGTTGGAGGCGGCGCGGCCCTCATCGACAGGGCTGCCGGAAGGATCGTGTTCCTCGCCTCCCCCGAGAAACCCGCAGGGGCACTTGGGCACCTCCTCCTGCTCGCCTCCCGCCACCAACTCGACGAGGCGGTCGTCATCTACGACGACCCTTCAGCCGCTGCCGTGGCGGCCCGGCGTTCCGCTGCGATTGATCCGGCTCCGACGATCCAGCTCGTAGATGGTCTGGTCCTACGTGAGGTCGATCCCGCTCCTCTGCCTGAAGTACCGTCACCAGCCGAGACACCTCCCTGTTTCGTCGACCTCTGCCGGCAGGCCGGAGTGGATCCGATCCAGGAGGCTGGTATCTGGAGGGGCGAGGTCCTAGGCCTCGAGGTTGTCCGTGCAACGCTGTCCGGTGTCGAGATCGGGGTAGGACGCATGGACCGCGAGGCAGGCGTCGTTCTCCACGGCGACCGGCCACCGGCCGAGAATCTCGTGTCGGTGGCAGACACCGTTCGAACCCAGCGTCGGGCCGGCAGCGGAGTGCATCCGCTCGCCACCCTCGTACGTGAACGCTGGCTGAGGCACGATCTGATCACAGATCCCTCGACCATCGGCCTGGTTGGCCTGGTGGCCGTGGATCCCGCCGATACATCCGGCGGCCTCCGCGACAGCGTGCCCGCACCAGCAGTCGGGGTCGACACCGCCGGAGCACGGGTGCTGGTGGTCTGCTCTGTCGGGGGCGACCCGGACCTGGTTCCCGTTGCCGCCGACCTCGTGTTGCGTGAAGATCCCGACCGCCTGATCGTTGTCCTGCCGGACAGGGATGTTCTCCCCACGCTGCTTGCCGCCGTCGAACGGCTCGCAGTGCGGTCAGATGTGATCGGGGTCAGGGGCGGCTGGAGTTGACCTCAGCGGGGCGTTCCTGTCGACCGGTGCCTCACCGGTACCCTGAACCCGATGTTGGAACAGATCGCTGCGCTGTTGGTCGAGTTGGCCGAGACTGAGGCCCACCTTGCCGATCCGGAGGTCATCTCCGACACCGGTCGCCTCCAGGCAGCCGGTAGGCGTTACAAGGAACTCGAGGCGGTCCTCGCAGTCGGCCGGCCCCTCCAGCAGGCAAGCGACGACTTGCTCGCAGCCAGGGAACTGGCGGACCTCTCAGAGGGCGATGACCGGGAGATGTTCCGGGCCGAGGTGGTTTCCCTCGAAGCTGAGATAGCACGCCTCGAGGAGGAATTCAGGGCCCTGTTGCTGCCGACCGACCCGAACGACGGCCGCAACGTGATCGTTGAAATCCGTGGGGCCGAGGGCGGAGAAGAGGCCAACCTGTTCGCCCGCGACCTCTTCAACATGTACCAGGCGTTCGCCACCATCCACGGATGGTCTACCGAGGTGCTCGAGTCCAACGATTCTGACATGGGCGGATTCAGCTACGTCATGTTCCTGGCCAAGGGCGAGGACGCATGGACTCGCCTCAAGTACGAAGGAGGGGTGCACCGGGTGCAACGGGTGCCGGCAACCGAATCCCAGGGTCGGGTGCACACGTCATCGGCAACGGTGAGCGTGCTCCCCGAAGCCGATGAGATCGACGTCCAGATCGACGACAACGACCTCCAGGTCGACGTCTACCGTGCATCCGGCCCCGGAGGGCAGTCAGTCAACACCACAGACTCGGCCGTCCGCATCACCCACAAGCCAACGGGCCTCGTGGTCTCCATGCAGGACGAAAAGAGCCAACTCCAGAACAAGACGAAGGCGTTGCGCGTGTTGCGGTCACGGCTTCTGCAGGTTGAACAGGAACGCCAGCAGGCCGAGGCATCCGAGGCGCGCCGCGGCCAGATCGGTGGTGGTGGTCGCTCCGAGAAGATCCGCACCTACAACTTCAAGGAGAACCGTCTGACCGACCACCGCATCAGCCTCACCCTCCACAAGTTGGACCGGATCCTGGCAGGCGACCTTGAGGAGGTCACAGACGGCCTGCTCACCGATGAGCGGACCCGACAGTTGGCCGAGGGCCTCGACGGCGGTAGTTGAGGGTGGGTACCGGGGACGGCTCGGCCCAGACCGACGCCGGAACCGTCACCTGGGGTGAGGTGCTGGCCGTAGCGACCCACAGGTTGGCTGGCGGTGGCCTGGCGGTTCAAGAGGCCCGTTGGATCGTCGAGGAGGCATCTGGACTCGGGGTCGGAGCGGACCGTCCAGGTGGTGCAGAAGAACTGGTCACCGTGGGTGGAATGTCGAGGGTCGACGCCATGGTCGAACGTCGGCTCGCCGGTGAACCCCTCCAGTACGTACTCGGTTCGTGGTCCTTCCGGACCCTCGACCTGATGGTCGACAGGCGGGTTCTGATCCCGAGGCCCGAGACCGAGGCCGTCGTGGGCCATGCCCTCGACGAGTTCGACCGCCTCGCCGACCGATCGCCCGAGGTTCGTGTGGCTGACCTGGGTACCGGCTCCGGTGCCATCGGCCTCTCAATTGCCGCTGAGCGTGTGTCAGCGAAGGTCTGGTGCTCTGACGTGTCCACCGACGCCCTGGCTGTCACCCGGGCCAACCTTGCAGGCCTCGGGAGGCCCGCGATGAGGGTCACGGTTGTAGAGGGATCGTGGTTCGAGGCCCTACCGGCTGAGCTGGCGGGCGGCCTGGGTGTGGTTGTGTCCAACCCCCCGTATGTGGCAACCGGACAGGACCTCCCACCGGAGGTAGCCGACTGGGAACCCGGATCGGCGTTGACGGCCGGACCGCTCGGCACCGAGTACCTGGAGCAGATCATCTCCGAGGCACCTGAGTGGTTGTTGGGTGGCGGGTCCCTGGTCCTTGAGCTCTCGCCGGAGCAGGCTGTTCCAATGGCCGAGCACGCATCTTCAGTCGGGTTCGCGGGCGTCGAGGTGCGGCCCGACCTGACCGGACGCCCGCGTGCGCTGGTGGCACGTCGGCCATGACCTCCAACCTGATCCGGATAGGCGACAACCCCGGCGCAGCCCTCTCGGCCGCAGTGGCCGAACTGCGATCCGGTGCCGTAGTCGTCGTACCGACCGACACCGTCTACGGCCTGGCTGCCCTCGTCGATGACGCCGATGCGGTTGCGGACCTGTTCGAGCGGAAGGGCCGGCCGGCCCACAAGCGGGTGGCAGTGCTCGTCGCCGATGTTGAACAGGCACGACGAGTTGCAGACCCTGGCCCGGGCTTTGACCGGCTGGTGGAGCGGTTCTGGCCGGGGCCCCTGACTCTGGTCTGTCGGAGGGCGCCGGGGTTTGGAGCGTGGCTGGGTGACGACCTGGACACGGTTGCGGTGCGCTGTCCCGGGCATGACCTGACCCGGGCCCTCGCCAGCGAGGTCGGACCGCTTGCTGCGACGTCGGCGAACCGGTCAGGAGGCGACAACCCTGTCAGCGCAGTGGCTGCAGGCGAGGCGGTCGGAGGCGGCCTGTTGGTACTGGACGGCGGTGAATGCGGCACAGATGCCTCAACGGTTCTGGACCTTGTGTCTGAGCCAGCGCGGGTGTTGCGCAGGGGCGCGATCACCGAGACCTCCATCACCGATGTCGGGCTCAGCCTGGATGTCGAGCAGGGATCAGATGACCGGTAGCATCGGCACCATGTCCAGGATCGCCATCGGCTCCGACCATGCCGGGTTCAACCTGAAGATGCTCCTGGCCTCCGACCTAGCCGACCTCGGCCACGAGGTCATGGACCTTGGCTCTCACTCAACCGACCGGGTCGACTATCCCGACTACGGCGAGGCTGTCGGAAGGGCTGTCGCCGGTGGCGACGCCGACGCCGGGGTCTGTGTGTGTGGCACAGGGATAGGCATTGCGATGGCTGCCAACAAGGTGGCTGGCGTCAGGGCCGCGACCGTCCACGACACCACCTCTGCCCGTCTGGCCAGAGAGCACAACGATGCCAACGTGGTCTGCTTCGGTGAGAGGTTGATTGAAGAAGATGTCGCAGCGGAGGCACTTCGGGCATGGCTCAACGCTGACTTCGAGGGTGGGCGCCATGTCGACCGCGTCGCCAAGCTTGACGCCATAGGTCGCTGAGATGGTCGGCATTCCTGACCTTGAGACGGTCACGCCTACCCAGACGGTTGTCGAACCCACGCTGGATGATGGCGACCACGACAGGTTCTCCCACTACGCCCTAAAGGCCGACATCGTCGAGTCGGCAGTAACCGGTAGGCCGGTGGTGGCGCTCTGTGGAAAGGTCTGGGTACCCAACCGCAACCCCGACCGTTACCCGATGTGTCCATCATGCCGGGATATTTTCGAACAGAAGAAGAAGGCCGAGAGAGGCACCTGAGGGCGAGTCAAGGAGGAACCATGGGAATGCTCCGAACCCTCAGGTCGGTAGCCCGACTCAAGCGCCCCGAGTTCAACAGGACAACGAGGCGCCTTGCGATTGCGGCCAACGTCGACGGCCTCCGGACCATGGCAAAGAAGCGGTTGCCGGGCGGCGTGTTCGACCACATGCTCGACCTGATGAGGTCGGGCATGGAGCGCACCACGGCCCTTGTCGGCTCAGCCACCGTTGACGATCTGGACCCGGAGCTGGCGAGGCTCAGGGGCTGACGGGCACCTCGACTCGGCTACGTTCGCCGGCCATGTCCGCCACAGGCGCATTCAGGCTTCCCGCTCCCGGAACGATCTCGGGTGCGTGCTCAACGCGGCTGTCCGATGATCCTGACCGCCTCCTCCTCCATGCCGACGGAGCCTGGACGACCCGCGGCGACTTTCTTGACCGGACGGCGGTGGTGGCCGGGCGTCTGGCCGGAGGTGGCCTCGTAGCGGGCGATCGGGTACTGCTTTCCGGACCATCCACGGTTGATCTGGCGGTCGCCCATGTGGCCTGCCTGCGATCGGGTCTTGTCGTGGTGCCCGTGAACGGTGGATACACGAGGGACGAACTGGCCCACATCGTGGCTGATTCCAGGCCCAGCGCAGCGCTGGTGGATCACGACGGCTGGAACGAGATCCTCGTGGGGTTGGCACCGGAGCTTCGAACAGCGGGCACGGACGTCTGTTGGGACGATGCTCCGGTACCGAGTCTCGATTCGGCGGCTCCGGACGACCCTGCTCTCATCGGTTACACATCGGGAACCACGGGAGCGCCAAAGGGGGCGGTGCTCACCCAGGCGAACCTGTTGGCCGGCGCCGAGTCGGTCCGACAGGCGTGGCACTGGACCTCCGACGACAGGTTGCTCCTGTGCCTTCCCCTGTTCCATATGCACGGCCTTGGCGTCGGCCTGCACGGCACCCTCCTGACCGGTGCCTCAGCGGTCCTGCACCAGGGGTTTGACCAGCGCCGTGTCCTCGGCGACATCGTGGACCACGGCTGCACCATGTTCTTCGGTGTGCCCACCATGTACCACCGCCTGGTCGAGGATTTGGAGGTTGCCGCCCTTGGTAGCCTTCGGCTCTGTGTGTCCGGGTCTGCTCCGCTTTCGCCACTCCTCCACGGCCGCCTCCGTGACCGGGCGGGAATCTCGGTGCTGGAGCGCTACGGAATGACCGAGACGGTGATGCTGGTGTCGAACCCGTACAAGGGTGAGCGCCGTGCCGGTTCCGTCGGGTTCCCTCTTCCCGGGGTCGAGTTGCGCCTGGCCGATGGGACCGGTGAGATCCAGGTCCGGGGGCCGAACGTGTTCGCCGGTTACTGGGAGCGCCCAGAAGCCGACGAAGAGGCATTCGTCGGGGATTCCGGCGGCCGCTGGTTCAAGACGGGCGACCTGGGATCAGTCGACGACGATGGCTATGTGTCGATCGTGGGCCGATCCAAGGAGGTCATAATCACCGGTGGGTTCAACGTCCACCCACGAGAGGTAGACGACGCCCTCGCCGGCCATCCCGGCGTATCAGAGGTTGCGGTCGCCGGAGTGCCATCAGAGGAATGGGGTGAGGACGTAGTCGCATGGATAGTGCCCACCCCGGGAGCACCTCCGCCGACAGAGGCAGAACTCCGGGACTTCGCTCGAAACCACCTGGCGGCCCACAAGCTGCCACGTCGGGTTGTGGTGGTCGGGTCCCTTCCACGAAACGCCCTCGGCAAGGTGCTGCGCCACGAGTTGTGCGAGGCTGCGTCCGATGAATGACACGACTGCTGGGCCGACAAGCGTTGCCTTCCACTTCGACGTGATCTGCCCCTGGGCCTACCAGACCTCCCTGTGGATGCGGGAGGTCCGCGACAGGCTGGGCCTCGATGTGGACTGGCGGTTCTTCAGCCTCGAGGAGGTCAACAGGGTCGAGGGGAAGAAGCACCCGTGGGAGAGGGAATGGTCCTACGGCTGGTCGATGATGCGCATAGGTGCGTTCCTGAAACGGCGTGATCCTGAACTGAACGATGCCTGGTACCTGCGGTCCGGCACCGCCCTCCACGTTGAGGGTCGCCAGCCACACAGGCCCGAGGTGGCCCGGGGCCTGCTTGCCGAGATGGGCCTGGATCCCGGCATCGTCGACGAGGCCCTCGCCGACGCGACGACCCACGACGACGTCAGGAACGACCATGAGGACGTCCTGGCCCTCGGAGGCTGGGGCGTGCCCACCCTCGTGTTCCCAGGGGTGGGCGATGACCCATCCCGCAAACTCTTCGGTCCGGTCCTGATCGACCCACCGACGGGTGCCGCAGCGGAGCGGCTCTGGAACCTCGTGATCGGATGGCTCGAGTACCCCGACCTGTTCGAGTTGCAGCGTCCCAAGACCCCTTCGGACCTGGCCCGGATCGGCGATGTCTTCCGGCCGTACATTGAGGCACGCGAGTGGAACACCGTGGCCAATCCCACCCCCTGATCACCACGACGGAGGACGACCATGAGCATCGAACTTGACAGGCAGCGGATAGTTGGGGGGTTGGAGCAGATCTGGTCCGAATGGGCTGACTGGTCCACAGCGTTGTCAGATGGCGGGTGGGCAACACCCAGCAGGTGTCCCGGATGGACCGTGCAGGACAACCTGGCCCACATCATCGGCACCGAGCGAATGCTCCAGGGCCACGAGGCTCCCGAGGTGGAGTTCCCGACTGAGCACCTCAAGAACCCGATTGCCGAAGGGAACGAACGCTGGGTTGAGTCGATGCGCTCACTGTCTGGACCCGAGGTCCTGGAACTGTTCGGGGCGGTGTCGGCGGAACGGCTGGGCCAGTTGGCTGCGATGTCCGACGAGGAGATCCACAGGGTGGGGTGGTCGCCGATAGGCGAGGTGCCCTACCTGCGGTTCATGCACGTGCGGGTCTACGACTCATGGCTCCACCTGGAGGACTGCCGGGAGCCACTCGGCCACGAACCGTCTGCTGGCGGCCTACCGGCCCAGATGTCGGTTGACGAGGTGGCCACCGCCGCCGGCTACATCATCGGAAAGAAGGGAGGGGCGCCCGACGGAAGCAGGGTAGAGGTCAACCTGACCGGCCCCGTGGAGGCGACGGTGAGGGTGGCGGTCGACGGCCGGGCCTCGGTCGTGGAATCGTTCGACGAGGGACCCACCTGCACGCTTTCCATGTCGTCGCACGACTGGTTGGCCCTGACAGGGGGCCGCAAGGACCCGGTACCTCTGGTCGAGGACGGCAGCGTGGCACTCGGTGGCGACGAGGCACTGGCCAGGCAACTGGTAGAACGCCTGGCGTTCACCATCTGACGTCGTCAACTGCGGGCAGTGTCGTGGGAGCCCCAATGATGCACTTCCTCAACGGCCGTTCGATCGTGTCTCCGTTCCCTGACGGCATGGAGACGCTCGTGGTCGGGATGGGCTGCTTCTGGGGGGCCGAGCAGCGGTTCTGGGAGACATCCGGGGTCTGGTCGACCGCTGTCGGGTACACGGGTGGCACCAGCCCGGCACCGGGGTACCGCGAGGTCTGCACCGGGGTCACGGGCCATGCCGAGGCGGTGCTCGTCGTGTTCGATCCGCTGGAACTCACCTTGGAGGGCGCTCTGGGGGTGTTTTGGAACAACCATGATCCGACCCAGGGGATGAGACAGGGCAACGACGTCGGAACCCAGTACCGGTCGTGCATATTCGTGGCCGACGAGGCTCAACTGGCTACGGCCGTCGCAACACGTGACGTTATGGAACCGCTGTTGGCAGATGCCGGGTTCGGCCCGATCACCACCCAGATCTCAGCCCTTGGGACGTTCCACTACGCCGAGGAGTACCACCAGCAGTACCTGGCGAAGAACCCCACCGGATACTGCGGCCTCGGGGAGACGGGAGTCACCTGTCCGACCGGGGTGCTCAGCTGAGCGGAACCAGATCCCTACGGGGCTACCGAGGCCCAGGCTTCCAACTCGGCTTCATCCCCCCAGAACTGCAGGTCGCCACGACCTCGGCCCCAGACGAACAGGGCCAGGTCCGAGGCGGTGCCTGCGGCGGCTACATCGGCCTTGGCATGTTCCCTCGTGACCACCAGACCATCGTCGGAGGGCACCA
>Ga0208641_1000696_pt1 | contig 19091 bp, 14 predicted proteins | sample ETN02SmetaG_2_FD_185789 | JGI IMG/M metagenome (GOLD analysis project Ga0208641, IMG submission 185789) | Marine microbial and viral communities from oxygen minimum zone, Eastern Pacific Ocean - ETNP2014F10-02SV253 (SPAdes) (version 2) | ecosystem: Environmental > Aquatic > Marine > Oceanic ... | reverse complement strand
GCAATTTGATGATAAAGTGTGCCGGTTGGAATACCTTCTATCATATCTTTGCTCATAGGGATTTTTTCAGTACCATCGGGTAAGGTCAAGGAAATTTTATTAAGGACAGATGTTTTTCCACCGAACAAACCGTAGGGCGTTTTCACATCTCCGTCGCCGAATACAACCATAGTTGTATCATCCCCACCTAATTTGATTTTCGTTTCCACACCGAGTCCACCACGCCATTGTCCTGGGCCACCGGAATCCTGCAAATATTCATGGTGTAAAAGCGCATGTGGTGTTTGTTGCTCAAACATTTCGTAATCTTGGTCCAGGATTCCACCGGATGCATCAATCATACCTATATGGTCATAACCATCAGAATTTTTCAATGCTCCGGAACCGCCTTTTAATCCAAGGAAGCAGATATCTACATATTTTTCATTTGTTTTGGGATGGTTTCCTGTAAATAGTGAGCAGAGCAAATGATTCCAGCCCGCAGTAATTTTTTCGGGAATGGCAGTGCTCAATGCTTTGGCGATGGAATCAGCAACTTGGGGACATAAATGATTGCCGAAAGTGGTTGCGGCTGGATAGGATGCATTCAAAATAATGCCTTCCGGAACAATATAAGTCAGCGGTTTTATCATGCCTTCATTATGGGGAATATTAGGATTGACCATTTGTAAAAAAGATAAGGTAATGGCTGAACATGTTGATGTATAAGTTCCGTTGACGAACCCTTTGGTTTGTTCAGATGATTCGGAAAAATCAAATGTAATCGCTTCGTCTTCAACCGTGACTTTTGCCCTAACCGTAAATTCTGTTCCGGGATGTTTCCCGTCATAAAAAACCATGCTGTCTCCATGATATACGCCATTGGGAATGGCAGCTATTTCGCTGCGCATCATGGTTTCTGTGGCGCTGAATAATTCTTGTTTATGGGCTTCATATGTTTCGATTCCATATTTTCCAACCAGGGATTGCAGTCGTCGCTCACCCAGTGTACACGCACCGATTTGTGCTTTAATATCTTCCTGTACCATGGTGAGTCGAATATTGGCAAAAATGAGATTCCATACATCTTCACGAAGCTTCCCTTTTTCATAGAGTTTTACCGCAGGAATACGAATCGCTTCCTGCCAAACTTCTGTGGCATTGGGGTTGTACCCCCCCTGAACCGCACCGCCAATATCTGCCTGATGTCCTTTTGCCGCAGCCCACCCGATGAGAGTGTTATCGTGGAAAATAGGTTTGAAAATTGCCACATCATTATTTTGGTTGCCCATGGAAAAAACATCATTATGAATAATTACATCACCAGGAGAAATATTTTCTCCATATTGGTCTAATATTACACGGCAAACTGGTCCGAGAGAAAATGAGAGTATGGGTAAATTTTCTGTTTGTTCCAGCATATTCCCTTCGGCGTCATATAGACCGGTGACAAAATCTTTTGCTTCGCATAGAATGGGCGAACGGGTAGTTTTAGTCAAGGAAATACTCATTTCATCCGTAATGGATTTGAACGCTCGCTGAAAAATCGAAAGTAATATTTTGTCTATTTTAATCATTTTAATTCAATTTTTCTTTATTCATATTAAAACCATTGGGATATTTTTCCCGATTAAACACAATGAAAGAACCACTGATTCCGGTATGACAATCGTACGTATTCCCAAGAAAAATAGTGGTATTAACTTGCTCAATTATAGCCGGACCTTTAATCGTATATTTCCCCGTCAATTTATCACCATCAAATACAGGGATTTCCTGAACTTTTTCGGACTCGGGAATGTAGGCATCCCGTTTACTTTTTAAAGCAAATTCCGGATTTAGAATCGGTTCCGAATTATCTATTTTCGCAAAAGAATTTGGTTTTTCCGTCACGCCAATTGCCCGTAACCGAACATTAATCATTTCCAACTCCGTACCTTCCTCTTTTAACGAATATCCAAACTGCCGATTATGTTCTTTATGAAATACTTTTTTAATTTCATTAAAATTCAAGGATAAAACATCATTCATTTCAACTTGCAAAGGTACTTCGTGATATTGTCCCACATATCGTAAATCCAATGTTGGAATCAAATTTATGTTCTCCTGTTCAATTCCTTCTTTTGACAATGTTTGGATGCTTTCTTTTGTCATTTCATCATATAATTTGAGAAAATAGTCCTTATTTATTTCGGAAAGTCGGGTGATGTATGACCGGACATAATCGTGTTTCAAGTCGCCAAGGAGCATACCCGTTGCACAGAAAATGGGCGCCACATTGGGCACAACAAACATGGGGATTTCCAATTCTCGACAAATTTCTCCCGCATGAATGGAGCCTGCGCCACCGGCGACAATCATCAAGAACTCCCGGGGGTCATATCCTCGTTCAACAGACACTTGCCGAACGCCCTGCGCCATATTCATATTGATAACGCGATACATTCCCGCAGCCGTTTCTGTTACGGAAAGCCCAAGGGGAGTTGCTAGTTTCTTCTCCAAAACTTCTTCGGCTTTTTTCTTATTGAGTTTATATTTCCCGCCGGCGAAATAATTGGGGTCAAGATAACCCAAAACCAAATCAGCATCTGTGCATGCCGGCACTTCGCCGTCCTGGCCATAACAAACAGGTCCCGGTAGCGAACCGGCACTTTGAGGTCCCATTTGCAATAATCCACCGCTATCTACCCAGCCCATACTTCCGCCCCCGGCACCAATGGTAATAATATCGAGAGAAGGTAAGGCAATGCGATAGCGATTAATATCTCCGTCAGTGCTTGTAACGCATTGACCATCCACCACCATACTGGCATCAAAACTGGTGCCACCCATATCCATGGTAATACAGTTATCAAAGCCGAGCAATTCTGCATAAAACGCCCCGGCGATGGGTGCAGCAGCCGGTCCGGAAAGAACAGTAACCGCAGGAATTTTTCGCACAACTTCCGGAGAAACGACACCGCCGTTGGACTGCATAATGGAAAAGCCACCCTTAAAATTCAGAGTATCTAACTTGCCCAGTAATGATGCGATATATTTATCTACCACCACACCAATATACGCATTCACAACAGTCGTGCTCACTCGTTCATAAAAACGAATGGACGGCAGCACTTCGTAGGATGCTGTAATGAATTTATCAGGCAATTGATTCCGTAAATAATCCGTAACCTGTTTTTCATGAGAATCATTCAAATAGGAGTTCATAAAACACACAGCAACGGACGCCACATTTTCTGACTTTATTTTTTCAACAATACTTTCCAATTCGGAAAGATTAACTGGCTTGAGAATATTGCCATTTGCATCAATCCGCTCGTCCAATGTAAATCTCAAATAGCGGGGAACAAGGGGCGTCACATTTTGGTAATGATTATTATATTGTTCCTCCCGAATTCCCCGACGCATTTCAAGTGCGTCTCGTAAACCTTTTGTAGTAATTAAGGCTGTTTTTACTCCCTGAAGCGTGAGTAATGTATTGGTGGCAACGGTGGTTCCGTGAACGATGGTATCAATGCTTTGAATAAATGTATCTTCATTCAAAGATAGCTTTTCAGCCAGTTCTTTCATTCCTGTAATAAAACCGATAGACGAATCTTCCGGTGTAGAAAGTGTTTTATGCATGACAGCGTCCCCTGTATCGGAAACCAGAAAAAAATCTGTAAATGTACCGCCAATGTCAACGCCGAGTTTGTATTTCATTTTCGAATCACTTTATCAACTTCATCGATGCACAAACTCCGCTTTTACTTTCGGACCATTTTCCAAAAAGTTTTTCAACCCGATTTTCATATCATCTGTTTTCATGCATTCGCCAAACTGCCTTGCTTCAAAATCCAATCCGTCTTCTAAATTCATTACGGCTCCTTCATAAATGGTGCGAGTCAAAATAGCATCTATGGATTTGCTCAAATGCTTTAATTCCACTTCCTGTGGAGTCTCACCATCATTATAAGCATCTGTAATCATGGGTTTGGCATGGAGTTCATCGGACGCAAGTTGCTTCACACAGGATACTCCTTCGGAAACAAGGTCGCCTTCCACTAATTTATCCACCAGTCCGATGTCATGGGCTTCATGAGCGGAGACAGGACGACCAGTTCGAAGAATTTCATCGGCGGTTTTGAGTCCCACAAGTCGCGGCAGGCGTTGAGTGCCCCCGGCACCAGGAATAAAGCCCAGATTCACTTCCGGTTGACAGGATAAAATGGGTAATCCTTTTTTAGCAATTCTCATGGTACAGGACATGGCAAGTTCATTTCCGCCGCCAAAAGCAAAACCGTTCATGGCGCAAACAATGGGTTTTTTCATATTCTGAATCCGACTGAAAACTACCTGAAAGCTACGGGCATTTTCATAGCCTTCTTCTGGTGTCTTCAAAGATGCCAACATATTGATATCAGCCCCGGACACAAATGCTTTTACGCCAAATCCCGTAATTACAGACCCCAGAATGGAATCGTCATTTTCAGCATCAATCAGCCCGGTTTCTAATTCGGCAATAACACCGAGATTCAATGCATTCAATACCTTTGGGCGACGAATGGTAAAAACGGCGACTCCACCCTGAACTGTTTTAACAATGTTGGAAATGTCCCATTTTCCTTTTTGCCGGGCATTTTTTAACGATTTAGAGAATGGAAACTCTTTATGCTCAACACAAAAATCTTCTACAATTTGGCATGCCGAATCAAGTCCCATTTTGTTCATCAAAGCAAAGGGAGCTTTCATAACTAAAGCCACTTCGCACGCCATATTCACGTCACTCACATTGGAAATGCCAATATCAATTATATAGGATGATAATGCAAAATAAGCACCCAAAAATTGTTTTTCTAATACGGGTAATTTCTTCGGTGAAACTTCCACCTTTTCACCTCGTTTTGCAATGTCCCAAGACGTGTTATTTTCCACTGCATCCTGCAATAACTTCGGCGATTTGAACCACGGTATTAGTTCATGGTTCATTTCATCCAAACCATGATTGGTGATGGGATTTCCACCCGTTAAGGTAAGAGCCGTGAAAGGTCCCACACCCAACCCCAGAGATTTTTGTGCAACAGCATCAATTTCTTTCACCGTACCATAGCCTTTTTCAAGACATAAAATTGCTGTTTGACACAATCCTTCAAAAATAGGGTCCACTGCATAACCGTAAGAACTTTTTACTTCAATGGGTACTTTGCCGATGGATTCATACAAACCCATGAGCGACTGTGTGACGGACACATCTGTTTCTTCTCCGGGGATAATCTCCACAACAGGATTTCGTTCTGCTGGAAAAAAATAATGTGTGACCAAACAACGTGATTTATTTTGAATATTATGGAAAATTACTTCCGGACGCATGTGAGAAGAATTGGATAAAAACAAACAATCATCATCACAAATGTCTTCCACCTGATTAAAAATAATATTCTTTATTTTTTCATCTTCCGTGGCAGCTTCCAATACAATGTTTGACTCGGCAATATTTTGGTAATCTGTTGTATAGGAAATACTGTTTTTCATAGCATCCGCCATTGCAGGTTTGAATGCTCCCGTATCAACACCTTTTTGGATTTTCTTTTCTATTTTGGTCTGTGCATTTGCAAGGGCGTCTTCGGATATATCCACCAAAACCAATTCAACATTGTGTTTTGAAAAAACTTTTGAAAAATGCAGACAAATATCCGGACCGATTTGTCCGGCACCAATGATGGATAGTTTTGAGATGGAGAGATTTTTGTAAATGTAACTCATGAAATAATACGTTTCCAGTTTTACTTTCTTTTGGCTATATCCTTGATCATGAATGTAATAAGAATTATAAGTCTATAATACGATATTAAGATAATGTAGGCTGAATAAATAAATTATGTATTGTTTTGATACAAATGCAATAGAATAATTCGCATGTTAACTATTTGCAAGTGAACAATATGTTAAAAGGTGTATGATGGATGTAATTTCATAATCAGCCTCAGTAATAGAGTTTTTTGTTTGCGCATTTTCACCACCAACCAGATAACATGAAAAAATTCCAGCCTTGCGAGCTGCTTCAATATCATTATAGGAGTCGCCTACAAAAACAATCTTCTTTGTATTTTCATTCAACTTTTCTATTGCAGAATTCAATCCTTCAGGATCCGGTTTTAGGCGGGTAACATCATTACGTGTAATAATAACATCGAATATTTTTGATAGTTTGAATTTATCCAAGGCTTTTAAAATAGCTCTTTCACCAATATTTGTCACCAAACCCAATTTAAAACTATCCTCTTTTAATTCATTCAATACTTCCATAGTATGAGGATGCAATTGCCATCTGGTTAAAGCATCAGAATCATAAAAATCAAATATGGAAGAAACAATGCTCAAAATCTTTGATGATTGTATATCCTTTGCGCATGGAACCAATTCTATAGATTTATTAAAAATATGAGTATAACTTGGATTTATTCCAAATAAGTTTGAAGGGTAACCAGCGTTTTCAAGAGTTGAAATCACCTCATAAATTGCCTCCTCCAATTTCCATTGAAAATCTACAAGGGTACCCTCGAAATCGAATAGGACTGTATTAATCCTATTCATTAAATATTTTAATTTGAAAATCGGAACGTTGAAATAATTGTAACAATATTCAACGTTGTTCGTTATCTAATTCAACTATATCTGAAATATTTATTTCCAGCATTTTTATACTTGCCAAAATGCGGGATGTATTTTTCTCAAGTGAAGGAAATAATTTAGCTTTTTCCTTTAATAATTCAGATGTTCTTTTTAACTGTTTGATTTCTTTGTCAATTTCAGACAAATTTATTTTTTGACTCATTTCCGTAAATCCTTAAATCGTTTTGCCTTAACAGGGTATCTCGGAAGTTCTCCATATCGACAAAATTCTATTTCATAATTTAGGTTTGTTTTTAGTCTCAGTTGATCGGACAACTTTGATTTTATTTTATCAATTTCTTCTGAAGAGTTATGCAAATATTCGACCTGTAATGTGATCTTTTCCCTATCATTTATTTTTTCCACTTTTAGTTCATAATCATTGCCCAAACCTTCAATCCCTCTCACAACATCCTCCACTGAAGACGGTGCAAAAAGAACACCCTTCACCTTAGTAATATCATCGGTTCTACCGACCACACCTCCTTTAATCAATCTAGATGTCCTACCGCATAAGCAGGGTTCTGCATCCCACTCAATAATATCTTTTGAATCAAATCGAATACAGGGTTGGGCGTGTCTGTCGAAAGCAGTAATAATCATTTTTCCTCTGACTCCCGGTTCTTCGATAATTTCCCCTGTTTCTACATCAACTATTTCCGCGAGAAAAAATGCATCATTTACATGCATGCCTCCCGGTTGTTCTGTACATTCAAAAGACCAAGCTCCAATTTCTGTGGCGCCGGCATGGTCATATACTTTGGCTCCCCACGCTTCTTCAATGCGTTTCTTAGTACTGGGAATACTTGCTCCCGGTTCACCGGCACACGTAATTTTTTCAATGGTTAGATCAGCAGGATTTATATTCATTTCATTGATGGCTGTATCTGCCATCCCTAACATATATGTTGGGGTTCCCATCATGGCAGTTGCATTCAACTCTTGTATTTTCAGAATTCGGGCACGGGTATCCAGTACACCTCCCGGTACAACTTCACATCCGATTTTTTCCGCACCGTAATGCCCTGCCCAAAAAGCAACAAACACATTATAACCAAATGGAATAAATACCCTGTCTTTTGGACGGTATCCTTGGGCCCATAAAAGCTGTGCCCAGCATTCAGCCCACCATTCCCAATCCTGCCATGTATCCGGTTGATAAACCGGTTGTCCCGTCGTTCCACTGGTTTGCCGGTACGCCGTTACCTCATTTAATGAAACACATAACGCATCTCCGTAAGGAAACGGATCTTTACCCTGAATATCCCTCATCATGGATTTTTCCACGGTCGGAATTTGTCTGATATGAGCAAATGATTGAATGTCTTCCGGTTTGATGCCCACCTCATCATATAAAGCACGGTGAAATTTTGAATGGTCATAAGCCCAAGAAAAAATACGTTTAAATTTCTTCAATTGAAGGGCACGGATGGTTACAAATGGGAGTGTTTCTAAAACAGGATTCCAATATGAAGATTCGCTACTCATTGGAATTTTGACTAATCACCCCAGCGGCGGAACAGATCATGTTTAATATCAAAATAATCTAAAATTTTCCCCACAGTCTGGTTAATAATATCATCAATTGTTTTTGGATAATGATAGAATGAAGGAACTGGAGGTAAAATATGAGCACCATTATCAGCAGCTTTCATCATCAGTTTTAAATGTCCTTTATGGAGAGGGGTTTCTCTTACAACCAAAACCAATTTTCTTTTTTCCTTCAAAGTTACATCTGCCGCACGTACGATAAGATTTTCTGAATACGAATTCGCAATACCGGATAGTGTTTTTATCGTACATGGTACTACAACCATGCCATCGACTAAAAAGGATCCACTGGAAACTTTTGCCGCCATATTTTTATTATCATAAACAAATGATGCCATTTGTTTCACTTCATCAATATTATAATCTGTTTCAATTTGTATATTTTTTTCACCGGAGTTTGAGATAACCAAATGAGTTTCAACTTTATTTTCTTGCAATGCCGATAATAGTCTGACACCATAAACGACTCCACTTGCACCGGAAATTCCCACTACTATTTTTTTAGACATTTTTATTCTCTATTTATTTATTTCAACTATTTTGATAATTCTGAAGCAACTAATTCAGCAATTTTATTTCCATTTTCCAATACTTTTTTTATCCCATCTTTATCAATATTGTCCCAATGTGCCCCTGCAGTTACAACCACATTTGATTTTGTTGACAATGCTATTTTTTCAGCAATTGGTTTGACTAAATGATCTTCCATATGTCCGGGGAAACAAATGACTGAAGCAGTAGCATTATTTTTTTCAGGATTTACAATACTTACTTGTGATTGCGCAGCTGAAACGGCACCAATGTGAGGATTATCTCCACCCCACACTGCAATTAAAATATCCTTACCGATAATGCGAACACTGGCTTCTAAATCATAAGAGTCTGTTTCAGTTTGTACAATAAATTCTTTACAGGTTTTATTCATTACATTTTGGTTTGATTCCATTCCTGAAATAACTGGTGAAATACGTTTACTGCTTCTTTTCCAAATTCTGGAGTATTCAGATGAAAATTTACATCTTTAACATAAATATCTGAATTAAGTAAAGATTTAAGTTCTTCCATAAAAGCTGCATCTGCAACAGGATCAAAAAGGGCATGGCCTTCTTCATCCAACGAACTCCAACCTTTCAATGGATTTAAAATTGCGCACGGGGCTTCAGAAATATTTAAACGACGCGCAATAATAGCAGCCATCTCTTTCAATTCTTCAGCATTGGTTCTGACTTCAATACGCAATTTATCAATTACAGCCTGTGGGCGATCTTTATATTTTTCCAGAAGATTTTGTCTACCACCAACACTAAGCATGTCCAAACCTGATGGAGCGATCACTTGAGGGATACCTACTTCAGATGCGGCTAGTATTCGATCATCTCCGGCAGCGCAATTCCCATCTAATAATTGTTCTCCAATTCCTCTGCTGACAAAATCAATGACTCCCTGAAACCAGCCTTCGCGGATCAATTCATCCATGGCTCTGTCTCCCCGTCCCTGGGCATGACAGGGAACAGGAATGTAGCCTTTCTCCCGCAGGTAATGAATGGAGGGCTCCACGGCGCGTTCCGCAAATCCAAAGGAGGTGATGGCAACAACAGGCTGATCAAACTCAACCTCCCAGCCTGGTGATAATTCAACCATGCCGCATATTGCACCCACCGCATTCACCAATTGTGTTTTTAAAATCGGGTTGATCTCCACAACATCAACGACCGTATTCAGCATGGTAATATCTTTGGTCCCAACGTACTTCCCTACATATTTTGGATGTCCTGCCATACTTGATGCCATCAATTTCGGCATTCCAAAAGGCAGTGACTTCATGATAGTGGTAGAAACAAGGGAAGATGTGCCGCCGCCTACACCCAGGACACCATGAATTTTACCTTCATCCAGCAATTTTTTAACAATTTTCGTTGCACCGGCGATCTGGTTTTCCGTTGCCTTATTGCGCTCCGTTTTATAAAGCCTGCGTACCTCCCGGATATCTGTAATACCGCCGGCGGCTGCAATTTCCTCGCAGGTGATATCCCCGTCAAAGAAAGGCTCCTGCTCCATGCTGAAATCAAGCAGAATGGCATTGAGCCCCCGGGACTGGATCAATTCCTTTACAAATTTAAATTCCGCCCCGCGGGTATCGAGGTTGGCAATAATCAGGACTGTTTTATTCAAAACCGGCGATCTATAATCCCAGCTCGGACCATCTCTCCTTAACCCTTTCTACCACATCTGGATCTAATTCAATGGGTTTAGGTTTATGTTTCCATTCATAGGGAATGGTTGCATCCAGCAGCAGCCTACCTGTGATTTCACGGGCATTGATAGGTAAAGATGGATCTAAAGGAGTGGACCTACCGCGCTTGATTACCTGGCTCCGGTTCGGCTGAAAACGGAAACTTAAGGCATACATCACTCTGGGTATATCCCACGGGTCCACGTCTTCATCTACGACGATAACTGTTTTCAGGCCATAGGCACCCATTTCCGTTGATATGGCTGCTGTTAATACTTGATCAACATGGCCGGGGTACATCTGCTTCATGGAAATAATGGCCAGGAATCTGCCAGAACCTTCCGGAGGACAATAACAGGACTTCAACCCTGGAATTTTCATAGCATTCAATTGCTGCCACAGGGTTGCACCGTAGGAAAGGGCCATGGTCATATGGGTGTCTGTAACGGCACGGCCCACAGTTGTGCCGTGGTGGATGGGATTATTGCGATGGGTGATACAGGTAGCCTGGATAAAGTTCCTGGGATCGGTTCCCACACCAGAGTAGTACCCGGTGTATTCTCCAAACGGCCCTTCTTCATAAAACGCTTCCGGGTCCACAAAACCCTCCACTACCATTTCGGCCATGGCGGGAATAGGCAGATCGACCGTTTCGCCCTTGATCACATCCACAGGCCGTTCACGAAGGGCACCAGCTACTTCGTATTCAGAAACAAAGGCTGAAACCCGTGACGCCCCCAGGATGAACAACAAGGGATCACAGCCGGAAACAGAGGCTACCGGCATTTTCTCACCCAGGGCCTGGTATTTTTTCAGCATGATATCGGCGTGTTTTCCTTTGATGAACTGGGTACCGATTTTATCTTTTTCAAAAAGCTGACTTCTGTATGTTCCCAAGTTGACCCAGTCAGAATCCGGATCTTTTGTAATGATAAAATGCGCCGTACCATAATAGGGGCCACCATCCAGGGGATAATAGTGCGGAACCGGGAATTTATACAGATCAATGTCATCACCCAGGAGAATATTTTCCTTACAGGGAGCAGTATCTACCCAATTTGGGGGGACAAGTTTTTCGCCCCGTTTCGCCCAGTAATCATATAAATCAAAAAGTGAAGATTCTCTAGGTTGCCCCATAATGAAGGCCAGACGCTCTTCTGTAGTGCATACACTGGTAATAATCGGCGAGCTATAGCCCTTGATGTTTTCAAAGAGCAGGGCCGGGCCTCGTTCTTCTTCGTTCAATTTTGCAATATGGGAAAGCTCTAGGTATGGATCCACCTCTGCTGTTATGCGCTTTACTAATCCAACTTTTTCACCTTGATTGATAAAATCTCTCATGTCTTTCATTATACAGTTTCCTCTTTTCTGTTTTGTATTATTAATTAGATGTTATTTTTTATATCATTATTCCATTTTTATTCTTTTCAATCCTCTTTCCATCAGGATTTGGTAACTGTTCTTACCACCCAAAATCGGCATACTTTTTTTCTGACTCCACACTGTTTCCGGACGGCTCTGAACAATGAATAAATTTTCTGGAAAAGGGATATCTTTATCAATAGACCATTCAATGTCCTGAGGACTGCCGTAATGGTCTTCAATTATTTTTGCAATTCTAACTAGTTCCTGAACTTCATCATCGATCAGACACCGCTCTAGCTGCATTTCTTCATCAACATCTATATGTACCACCTCATCCTTTCCAGAATCATACACGCATTGAATATGTTTTTGGGAGATTGTTCGCTCATTTATTTCCTTGGTGACCTTATCCACGATAAATTTATCGGGGTTTACATAACCGCCTACAACTGTCTCCCCAAAGCCCCAGCTGCCTTCAATCACAATCTTGGAGAGATCACCGTTGGTCGGGTCGAGAGTGAACATCACACCGGAAGTTTTTGCGCTAACCATCTTTTGGATGCCCACGCTGATCAATACATCCTCATGGGAAAAATCATTCTTGATTCTGTAACTGATGGCCCGGGAAGTAAACAGGCTTGCCCAGCATCGTTTTACATTGACCATGACCTGGGCGATGCCGATGGTCCAGAGATAAGTGTCTTGTTGTCCTGCAAAGCTGGCTGTCGGCAAATCTTCGGCAGTTGCACTCGACCTTACCGCAACCGGGATATTCCGATCGTGGTATTCCTTGCTTAACTCTCCGTAACCTTCTTCAATAGCTTTTTGTGTTTCCACAGGCATGGCGGTTTTCACAATCAGTGACCGGATTTTCTCACTAACCTGATCCAGTGCTTTTATGTCCTCCGGATCCATGTGCACGAGAGCGCCATAGATATTATCGATAATTCCGGTGGCAGTAATGAAGTTGAGGTAGGCGTCTGTTGTGACGGCAAACCCGTGGGGTACCCGGATGCCTGCCTTGATCATTTCCCCTAAACTTGCGTTTTTCCCGCCCACCACACTTAGGGAGTTTTTATCAACGGATTTGAAATCTATAATATGTTCCATGTTTTTTTCTTTTTCATTATGTGATCGCTACCAAAAATCACCATGCTTTTTTATTTTTCTCGGCTTTTACTTCTTTAAAATTGTAAAAGAGGATTGGGAAGAGTGAAAACACCAACCCTCTTTTACACTATCTTATAATGTAGCTATGCTGCTCGATTGATAATTGTAACTTCGCCAGTATCACCATCGACTCGGATAGTATCACCAGTCTTGATTGCTGATGTGGCAATTCCCGTACCCGTTACAGATGGGATCCCATATTCCCGGCAGACAATTGCAGCATGACTTGTTAATCCGCCAATATCAGTAACGGCCGCTTTTATCTTAGTGAATATTGGAGCCCAAGAGGGATTTGTAGAGGCACAGACGAGTATATCGCCGGGTTGAACATCCACAATATCTTTCAAGAGCTTGAGTACTTTAGCAGGTCCTTCCGCAGAACCGGCAGAAGATGCGAAACCTTTTATTTCTGACACGTCTGCTCCAGCTACTGCATCAACACCTTTAAGCCAATCTTGAACTCTGTCAGTAGTAATACCCCACAACATAACTGTAAAAGGTTCTGCCACTTCTTCCGGAGGAATACCTAATGCAGGATCAGGATTCCATTTTTTGGCAGCTTCAAGGATTTTCCTGCGTTTTGCGACCGTGGCCTTGTAATGTTCACTTCTCATGGGAATATCCACACCCAATGCCCAGCCAGTTGATACTTCGGTAAGCAGTTCCGGAATCTCATAGCGGTTGAACATGAAGATGTCATCCACTTCATCCAGCATGTCGCAGTTTACCAGCAGCTGGCCGAATTCCCTTACTTTAGCGTACCAGATCGTATGAAACCAATGCTCAACCCAGAACAGATGGTCTTCAGCATAACGGTAAATAGACCGGATATTATTGTAGGTGTCCTCAAACGTTTTTTTGTCTTCATCGGTTTTGATCAGGGCGCGGTATTCAGCTACAATCTCATCCCGTTCCTTTTCGATTTTATCCAGGGAACGTTCAATCGTTTCGCCATTGTCAAGCTGTTCCAGATAGCTCTTGATATAACCAAAAGGAATGTCCAGATTTGTAATCCAGCTTCCTTCATGATGATACCAGCCACTACCGCAGGAAACAAAGAACCAGGGGGTTTTCACATTGTTAAAATGTTCCAGCCAGTCCTTACCGTCTTTCAGGCTCTCCAGCTGTTCTATTTTCTCATTCGCGGAGCCATCCCCTTTCAGGATATCCGCAACACTGTTCTGGGAAAAAGCTTTCCTAGCAAGTTGACAGAGTTCCTCTTCAGGGCGAAACATGGCAACATTAGCGCCTGCGACCATTTTACCAATGGAACTTTCACTGATTCCTGGGAAAAGTCCTCTGGCAACATCGACGAACATCAGGTATGCCAGATAGGACAGATTCAGCATCTCAAAATGATATTGCCAGCCCTTGAACATCATATTCACAAGCCGGTCAAAACCTTCTATGATGTCGTAGGAAACATAGTATCCTTTTGGAGCGGGCAGGACTTCTTCTTCCGATATGAACTCCGGCAGTTCCGTAGGTATCTTTAGTTCGTCCATCTCTTTCCCAAGAGCCTTGAATTTTACCAGCCATTTTTCCCACAACTCGTCATAGTTTTGGAAAACAGGAAACACCCGAGCCCCAAAACGCTCTGCCTTTGCTCCCTGAACTTCATCTGGGGGCGGTGCAATAGCGCAGATGTATAAATAACAGCCAACCATACGCTGGGCGATTCCTTGGGCCGGGGGAATACAAAAAACCCGGGTTGTGTATTGGGATAGGGATATCTGCCAGGCTTCCTGGAATATATGATCCAGTGGCGGAATAGCTTCCGGTGCATGAATCTTGTCCTGAAACCAGAACTGATTCTTTTCCCATTCTTCCCTATCGCCAGAAAACAACTGATGCGATGGATACATGTCCTCCCATCCTTCAAGTTCCGCTGGGACCTCAAAATCATGAGGGTCCGGGAACCTTCCTTCTGTTTTGTTTGTCATTGTAGGTTTCTCCTTGCTTTGTTTGTTTATATTTGTAAAATTTTATTGATTAAGCTCGTAAAACTCCCTTTTGTATCATTCGTCATAATTAGATATTCTTCTCTTTACTAGCTATAAATAATGAAATATGACCAATTTGGTAATAATTTGATAATAAGATCAATTTATCTAAAATTATTGTAAAAAAATAGCTACGAGTAACCATGATTATCCTAGCCCCAAATTAACATTTTTTAAACTTGCGGAATCTTTATCAGGATAATGTCCACCTATCTCTTTCGTTATTTTCTTTCCTGCTCTTAATACAGCTTTTGAAATATCAACTTTTTGACCCATCATTCTTCTTTTCAATCCAGATATACTTATAGCAGCAACCGGCTGTTTATTTATGTCAAAAATAGTTGTTCCAACACAATAGACATCATCTGCAAACTCCTCTTTATCATAGCTAATGAAAGATTTATTGACCCTTTTTAATTCTTTACGAAATTCATTTTCCGTTGTAATAGTTTTACCAGTTCGCTTGCTTAACTTTGTTATTTCAAAATATAAATCCAGAAAGTCATCATCCATAAACGCAAGAATAGATTTTCCTAATGCAGTACAATACATAGGGTTCCTGGTCCCGACTGGAGTGTCTATGCGAATATTCTGGCTTGATTCTTCATTTGTCAAACAAAGCACATCTACTCTATCTCGTATAGCTAAACACGCTGATTCTTTGATTTCATTGGAAAGTTCGCGTAAACAGGGTTGAGCTTTTTCCACTATAGATTGATTAACATCTACTCGAAGACCAAGCTCAAAAAGATAAATACCTAATTTGTAAAACCCATCTTCTGTCCGCTCGACGATTCCTAGTGACCTAAGCGAATTCAGAAATCTAAAAACGGTAGATCGGTTCATTCCCGTTGGAATAGCAATATCATTTGTAGTTAATTCTGGTTTTTCTCTGGTGAACTGTTCAAGAATTTGAAAAGTTTTATATACTGATCCATTTTGGACAGATAAATTTACTGCGTCATCAGATTTGTTTAATAATTGAACCATATGTTTATTATATAAACTTATTACGATAATTATTAATTGCCAAGGAAAATATTTATATGTTTACATTTTGTAAGAGAATTATATTGATTTAGGAAATTATTAAAAAAACAAATAAGGAATAGAATCTCACATTTCTTATAAAAAGTTTTTTTATATTACCTCATTAACGCTTTGATGGTTGCATTGGATTTTGCCAGGCGGTCACTCAGTAATTGTACAATATATGTGTGGAGTTCAGCTGCTTTTTCCGGTGCTTCTATATTGAGTTTTTGAAAATTATCTTTGGATAGAAAGTAAATTAAACAATCCGTATCTGTAATGACTGATGCCGATGCTTTTGACCCAAGATATAAGCTGACCTCACCAACAACTGTTCCGGCACCCATAGATTTTAAACGTATTTGCTTTCCATCTTCAGAATTGAGTTGTACTGTGATGCGCCCTGATATGAGAAAATAAATACCACCAGGATCCTTTTCCTGTTCAATTATGGTAGAATTTTTAGGAATATTTTTATTTTCAAAATATTCGACTAATTCAGCGAAACGGGATTTAAAAAAGTTCTTTTCACCATTATCAATAGCCAAATCTTCATCACTGAAATTTTCTTTAATAATTTGACTTTCACACCATTCTAATCCATGATCCAAGTCTTCAAATGATTGAAAAATATTTTTTGGATCCGGAAATAATCCCTCTACTTCAAATTGCCGTTTGATTTCACTACTCAATGAACAAAACAACACTTGAAAACTCTTATTTTCAGCCAAAATAAGCAGTTTATTAAAACTATTTATGGTTGATGAATCAATACCGGTAACTTGATTAAAAGTGAAAATCAAATATTTTAGATCAGTTATATTTTCGTTATCCAATCGCTGTTGTATCCGTTCCAATATACGGTTTGATGTACCAAAGAAAATGTAACCTTGGAGAGGTAGAATGAAAATCTGTTCGCCATAAGTATCAATGAGTTGTTTAAACTGTTCTGATCGTTCCACATTGCTGTGAAACGTATGACCGGATAATTCATATTTAATGACTTCTACTTTTGAATAATTCATTACGAATAAAATAATTGACATCATCAGACCTACAGCTATCCCCTCGAGAAAACCAAATGTTCCTACAACGATTAAAATAAGCACAACAACAAGATAATCCCCCTTGCTCAGTTTAAACCAAGAATCATACAGCCATTCTACCAAAAATGAAATTCCCAGATTTAAGAGTAAACCACCTAAAATTACCTTAGGAAAAAATGAAATAATTTTTGCACCAAAAATAAGAGCTATTCCACAAAAAACAGCAACTGTAATACTGTATAAACGACTTCTGGCACCAATTGCATATGCCATTGATGATTCACTTACTGTAACATATCCTGGAGAAGCACCAACTGCTCCAACAAGAATATTATTAAAACCAGTCATTTTTAATTCACGGTCAAGATCAAAATCATGTTTAAGGTTTAACTCCAAACCACTATAATTAAATAGAACTGAAATCGCATTCAATATCATCATGGTAACTAAGGCGGGAATAAACTGTATAAATAAATCCCAATTAAATTCTGGAATATATTTTAACGGTAAACCTGTAAATAATCCACCAGCAGGGAAAGGTCCTAGAAGAAACCCCTGGTTCTCTAATTGTTCAAATGAAATCCCACCTTTAAATGCTATTCCATAGAAAAAGATTATACTAACTATAAGAAATCCAGGTACAAGTAAATAATGCTTTATCTTACGACTTATAAAAAGTAACACTATTGCGAACAAAACTCCCGGCATCCATCGAATAAGCATTTCAGAAGAAAATAATTTGGATAAGTTTGGTAAGTTTAAATTAAAGTTTGTCATCATACTGAATGAAAAAACAATAATTAACCAACCGGTTCCAGCCAAAAATCCGCCTACAACAGGGAAGGGAATGAAACGGACAAGTTTGCCAAGTTTGAATTGGCCCAGCAAATAGAAAAATATTCCTACTAAAATTGATGTCAACCCAATGGCGACAAAAATGAATTGAAACATCTCCTGCCCGTTCATTTGATGTATTGGGTTAGACATAAGAGTCGCTGCCATTAATGCTAAAATGGCAATGGGAATATCTTGCGGCGCGTTAATGACAGTTGGGAAACTAGCCGTGAATGCGCTGAATAAGGCAAAGATTAGCGATCCTAACAGAAGAATACCAATTCCTTGGGGTAAGTAAGTTGATAATTCCCCTGTAAAAACAAGAGCACTGAGTGCCATAGCAGATACAATAATAATTATACTACTGATTGTTCCTGCAATCAGACTCGGAATAATGTTTGAAAAAGTAGATTTAATTGACATCGGAATCTTTAAAGTGTAGTTAAACTATGATTCAAGATAAGATTTATACTACTATTTTTTATTTTTCCCGACACACTGGTAAATAACGCATCCTCAAATTCACCATTTAAATTGTAACAGGTTCCCATAACAGTTTCCCACAATTTTCTATCTTCCATACAAAAATAGAAAAAGACTTTGTCATGCCAAGATGAAAATGCATTCCAAACGATGCCAAATAATTTTTCTTTGGTTTCAGCAGGATATGAATATTTACCGGAAGCATCTTCCATTGGTATTTGCAATACTTTACTTGGAATACCTAAGGAGCGAAGACTTTTGATGGCCGGCTTGATGAAAGTCAATGTTCCCAGTGAAATCATTCCTACTTCATCTGCAGAAAACGTAGACATCAAAGTATTGACAATTTCATTGTAATCTTTTTCAAATCCTTCATAATGCACAATGGGATGAAAGTGAAATCCTATAATTACTCCTTTATTGGATAATTTCCTTGCGGCATTAATACGATCTTCAAGCGATACTGTGAAATGTTCCTCATAGTCAATGATGATTTGCGGATTCAATGACCAGCACACCATTATATTTGGTGGTAGATCAACTGATAAAAAATAATCAATATTTTTTGTTTTTGTTTTGAATTCAAAAATGACATTTGGGTTATTTCTGGCAAAGTCCAGTTGGGCGTCCAGGATTCCATTTCGATTTCCCATTGCTAATGAATCTGAAGACTGCCCAGAGCCTATATGGTAGTTTTTTTGAGGATCGAGTTGAATTTTATCCAGTTTTTCAGAAAGATCAGATTCT
>Ga0208641_1000694_pt1 | contig 19124 bp, 15 predicted proteins | sample ETN02SmetaG_2_FD_185789 | JGI IMG/M metagenome (GOLD analysis project Ga0208641, IMG submission 185789) | Marine microbial and viral communities from oxygen minimum zone, Eastern Pacific Ocean - ETNP2014F10-02SV253 (SPAdes) (version 2) | ecosystem: Environmental > Aquatic > Marine > Oceanic ... | reverse complement strand
GGATTAGGGCGTTTCAGTTTCCCTTTTGATCATGATCCTGGAGAATTTGCCATTATCCGAAGACCCATTTATGAAGTAGAATTATCTAATTATCTGTAATGATAAGAACTAGAGAGATGGGTTTAGTTACCTAGAATAATGTTAACTAGTTGAACAATATCCGAATCATTGCATTTACTATCACTATTCATATCAGCTTAGAATCGTATTTATTAGGATAACAATATCAAGGATATTGATGATCCCATCCCCATTCATATCAGCTGTTTCTTCAAATCCTCCATCTAAGGTCAGGCTTACCATAAGAACCACATCCAGAACATTAAGAATTCCATCTGCATTGAGGTCACCTGAAACAATATCAACGCATGTATAAATGGGTTCATCACAATTTTCGGCACAACAAGTAGTAGGATACATTAAACCATCACAACAAGTATAAGCTTCGCCACACGTTAAATCTGGATCACAGTCTAGCTCTTCGAGTGCTCCTTCATCAATCCACTGGGCAATGAGATCAATTTCATCCTGGCTTAAACTTCCCTGCGGAGGCATATCCTCATCGGATGAGGATGGAAGGGTAATGCGGATATACAGCAGACTGGACGTATGATCACCAGGTACAATCGCAGAACCACTGTTCCCACCATCCACCATATTATCATAAGATTCTAAATTGAGCCCCCCTGCATTCCCATGGCACATGATACAGCGGTCATCCAAAATGGGCTGAATTTCAGAGTTGTAGTCTACCTCCGCATATAAAGGTAACATTAACACCATGAATATAATATTTACACATACTTTCACATTTTATATTAATGCCTAACAGCAGCAATATCTAGTGAATTGTTGTTAATTGATGTAACTGATTATTGGGTTATGAAGGTAGAATTGGAGAGGTGGGTTATTTAATTCTCCAATATTCAGAGCCATCATCTCTCCTAGATAGCATTTTCCTTGATACTAGTTCTCTCCTTAAAAGTGCAACATCGTCAAATAAATGATATTTGTCTATGATTGTATTCACATCTTTTTCATTATATTTATTTTCATAGTCAAATTTTGTAGCTAAATATGTAATTACCAATTCCTTATCAGATGGTTTTTTAGGTCATCTAACTATTTTATAAAGTTCATTGATCAAATTTTCCATACTATAAAATTATTATTCAGTCTATATCTAAAACATTTATCTTCTTCAGCAGTTCCACTGGCGCTTCATGATTTGGATTTATATTCTGGGCTCTTATGGCATGAGCCCTAGCTTTTTCTATCTCTCCATTTTCCATGTACATCTGCCCCAGAATTAAATGAAAACGCCCGATAGACTTGGGATACATTTTAACCGCCCGTTCCAAATGAGAGATGGCTGAAGAGTACTTATTTATTTCATACTGTTCCAGGCCCTGCCAGATGGAAACCTTTACTACCCCATGCCAGGCAATAACAAGAAAGATCATTCCAATCAGCAGGTTTCGTACTTTTAAATTTTGAATTTTTTCCTTCAGTGTAATAACTTGGACAGATGCGATTACGGCAATACCAAAGGATAGAAAATGCCCCATACCATACAGGCCATCAATGGCAAAACCAAAGATAAGTACAAGGGGCAGAAGAAGAAAATCTCGAGCATGTAACGATTGAAACTTATCTGCTATTTTCTTCCGTTTAAACATATTCCGATTAAGTCCATAATGTTTCAGCTGAAAATTTTCATTCAATGGGCTTGCCCACCTGTACGAAATGGCGGATGAGGGGCAACCTTCAGTACAGACCAGGCAGGAAGTGCAGTTTGTGTTGGTGACCTTGCCATAATGGTTGATTTCGAAGTTGACATCAATCCCAATGGGACATTCTGAAGTACAATTGCCGCAATTCTGGCAACCGCCAATATTTCGCACCTTGTACATGGCCAGTGAGTTTGGCAGTTTTAAAAAGGCGCCCCATGGACATAGATAGCGACAGAATCCTTTCCGCCCCAGGAAATACACAATGAGAAATCCGTCTACCACAAAGGTCATTGTGCCAATAACAAACCCGGGCAGAAAGGCCCAGATTTCTGGCATCCCCAGGCTTATACTAATCCCTTCCCAGGGGGAGCTAAATGCATGGGCAAGATTGGGAGCCAGATAGAAATTGAGTAAGATAAAGAGAGGGAAAATTGTTACCAGTCTGGAGTTTAAGGTTTTGGGTGTAATGCTCATTTTTTTCAGCAGCCACCAGGAAAGCTCCTGCACTGCTCCAAAATGGCAAGCCCAGCCGCAGAAGAATCTACCAAAAATGAGTGTGGTAATAAATGCCAAGATTACCAGAACCACTCCCGCATTAATAATACCAAATTTTATGAAAGTATGAAAGAATTCCTGGAAGTCAAGACTCCCTATTATCTCATCGCCAAAATAATAAATATGGGCAAGAATTAGAAACTGGATGCCTATAAGTGAAGCAATCCGCAACTTTTGGATCATAAATTAGCCGAGAATAGCGTTGTACTTTTCACATACGTGCCGTTATGCTTAGCTATAAGGAGTTTTAAGAGGGATTCTTTCTTATTTAGAAGGCTTATTGCTAGAGCTTCATCTTTGGGCATCTGCTCTGTATACCCCGCAATATCTGTAAACATAATTGCAGCAAGTTTTCTTTCAATTGGCATATTCAAATTTACAAGCATCCATCAGAATCATTTTGTAATGGATTATCACAACCAATAACCAAAATACAACAAACTATACTTATATGTTTTGCTAACGAGGTCATTTGTTTAGTGTTTAGTTAAAGTTAGGATTGGGTTGTTCCCATTATAATCTAAACCGCCCTTATACATTCCCCTTACTAACCTCCTGGTATATTGTAACAGTATGCAATAATTATTTATTGTGAGATGTTCACAACAGCACTGTCTTCAGCCATGTCAAATATTGGTAGATTTTCCAGGAGATTTTGATGACTTCCACGTAAGATATCCGGCTTAAAAGACCGAAAGCGCATCCGTGTCCTGATTTTGATTTCTCCTGTTATATCGGTTGGTATTTCCACTTTATATTTTTTGTATCGATCACTAAAAGCCATCAGGCTGTTATTGATAATGGAACTGACATCTGTTACTGACCCGGTTGTATCGCCATTAGACTCAATAAGATAAGCGGTAAAAAGGAGTAGATCGGAATCAGAAGAAATATCCAGGGAAGTAGTATCCGATACCACGCCTGATTGATAGAGAGTATTATTGTCGTTATCTGTGACCAATACTTCCAGCCATGCTTCCCTGGCAAAGGGAACCCCAGATGGAATAGAATGTGCCGTTAGGCTGGTAACTGTCACAGGAATTATCAGTGAATCTCCGGCAATGACATTCGATACAAGAGAATCATAAGGAGTTCCAAAATCTATGGTTAAGGCATTTCTAAGGAGATCAGTGACAATATCAAATTGGGGGTTTTCTTCTGCAGAAATTGAAAGATCTAAATCTACTCCAACAAAGGTGTGGCTATGCACTTCTCTATCTGGGTATCCAACTGCAGCAGGACGTGTTACAACCGGCATGTGGCATTCCTGGCAGGAAAACAGACCCATTGCGGTACTCGAGATTCTATCCCATTCGCTGAACGTAATTTCTGCCTCTACACCTCTTATGGTGATGTTGTGACACGGGAGACATATTTCAGAGTTGGAAAAGATTGGATTATACTCAGACTCGTGGAAACTATTGGAGACTGGATTTTGTATATTGCCATATTTGATATTACCCGGATTCAAGTGATATTCAGCAGTGGCAGCTACCGCGTCTTGTGTATGAACAGTTGGGCTCAAGTCAGTCATGGTATGACAGACATCGCAGCCGATTCCTTCAGTAATCACTTCCGGGAGACCAGACCCTGCCAAATCCTCGGCGTTTGCATAACCAGCAAGATTTTCTCCAGCCACAAATGCCGCCGGATTATGACACTGTATGCAAAACCGCTCCCCGGTATCTTGGCGGTTACCCTGCTCTGCATTCCAACCACTGAAAAATACCGGATCTTTCATAGCATAGGCATGCATGGACTGAGACCATTCTTCCCAGTGATCAAAATGACAGCCTTTACAATCTGATGCTGGCTCAAAATCACTAATGTACATTTCGGTGTTTTCAATCTGTCCATTGTCATCTAATGTATATTTCTTGCTTGGAAATGAATCTAATGAATCAGGACTACCAGCATCTTTACATGAAAAACATACTATACATAAAGATAACATTATTGGTATCTTTTTATTAACAATGCAGATCATAAAATTATTTATATACAGCACTGATCCCCGCTGCTGATGGATTATGGCCTAAAGATATAGATTTTATTTTTTCACCGCTATCTGCATTAAAAATATGGAGATTCCCATCACCTCTCCCGCTTACAAACAGGCTTTCCCCATCTTCACTTACATCTATTCCATGGAGTTTTTCGAAATCCTCTGAATAGGTTTCCCATTTAATAGCAAGGGTATCTGATGCATAGGTGAGACAGGCAACACCGGCACTGCCGGGATAAATAACATCACCGCCGAGAGCTACAAATACTTCGTCTTTAAGAGAGGAATTAATAACATGCCATGGATTTGACTGCCATGAAAACTGAACCGTATCAATTAAAGTCATGGTACTGGTATTCCACAATTGCACATGACCTGGTATTGTATCATTTATACCAGTATTTGAATCATGTGTTATGCCTGCAGAGCATGTTATAACAAGAAGGTTGTCATTTAGAGATACACATTGAATGGGTTTTAATCTATTCGTTGGAATATTGGGAGATTCAACATTGGGCGAATTTTCATCCATTACAACGCCTACAATCTCTTCGGTTTTAGGAATTATTTTATAAAACCAATCTGCTGTATTGCTGGTTACATATATTTCACTCCCTTCCTGATTGATTGCTAAACCATGGGGGGCTGGAGAACTCACTACTAATTCATTACTAGAAAACATATCTAATTGGTTAGAGTAGTCAATTTCATGGATAATGGTAGAAACAGAGCCTGAATTTCCACCCATTGGCATCATTCTGGATACATAGAGCTTCTTATCGTTTTCATTCAATACCATAAGAGCCGGAGAATAGTCTACCAGTACCGTATCAATCAATTCATTGGTATCTAGGTTATAGCGTCCCACATATCCACTCTGTATGGTTGTAACAAACCAATAACGATTAATTTCATCAATGACTATAAAATGAGGAGAATTACTCCCCTCACTATAATCAATATTAACAGTATCTACTTTCCCTGAATCTATATCCACAATGGCAACCTGATCCAATCCCTGTAATGCAATATAAACCTTATCTGGAATACTATCAGTATCATTCGATTCAAACAGTCCACAGGATATTATCATCATGCTTATTAATACTCCGAAATGTAGTTTTTTCATAATAACCTGACTTTCATCATTGGCAAGTATATCTCTTGATATTTGTTCAATAGTTGATTTACCATCATTTGATTATAGGGTTTTAAGCATCACATACATCACAATTATCTACAGATGCTCCCTCACCAGCACTGCATTCACATCCCTCACTTGCATACCAGCAACTATCATCAAAGATGGTAGCATTAGCATCAAAGTTGCATGCGGTAGCATCAGTACAACCATAGCAAGATGTACCGTCTCCATTACATACACCACATATATCTGCTACATTACCATCACAGTCACATGCGCCATCAGTAATACCACTACCCCCACATACACCGCATTCATCTAGCTCAGCATCTCCACCACATTCTTCATTACAATCTAATGGAGCAATACAATTTCCTTCACAATCATAGTTTTCTTCAGCATATATACAGCTCCCATCATCTTTATCTGCGTCAATATTATAATTACATGCTGTAGTGGTAGTACAGCCATTAATTGCAGGCTCTTCACATGAAAAGACTAGGAATAATAATATGAATAAATACTTCTGCATTGGCTGTGGATAATTTACGGAATCTACATAATAAAGCATGTCAAGATATGTGGAAGACTTGACATTATATATTTTAAAATATTAGCGCAGTATTAGTAGTTTGGCGGGACGCCTACGGGACGAAATTGCGTCCCAGGCACGCTTTTTTAACTATAACACCCAATGCTTCTAAAATAGCGAAAACCCCCAGCTTTCTGTTGTTAAACTAGGGGTCTTCCTCTTTGTAGCGGGAGAAGGATTTGAACCTCCGACCTTCGGGTTATGAGCCCGACAAAAGGTACGTAAAATAAGGCACTTACGACAATCCGTGACTAATACGTGACTATTTTTCCCTAAAATAACAAAAGCCCCCAATTCTGGGGGCTTATTGTTTCTGGTAATTATTTATATGCGAACTGGGTTAGGAAGGAAGAGCTGGAGGTTTGGTTGGTTGCCCTAAATATCCCAAATTATCCTTGATAAATTTTCTGGGTGTAATGGAAAATTCATCAAAATAATGGTCACTTACTACATTCCCTTCCAGAAGCATAATAAGTTGATCCCGAGTTACTGGAAACCATTCAAATCGATCTAACATTTTTGCTGCTATTTTTACTGCAAACACAGGCACAGGCATTTTCCATGTACGTTTCTTACTTGCCAAGGCAATTTGGTGTATAATTTCTTTCCATGTTAGTGATTCAGGGCCACCCAAATTATAAATTTTTCCGTTGCAACTTTCTTGAGCAATAGCTTTTACAAAAAATTCTGCGACATTATCTACATGTATAGGCGACATAGAGAATAATCCAGCATTAAAGGAGAATAGGCCTTCATAAAATAATGGTGCAGGAACTGGTAAACTCAGCATATCGTCTCTTATCTGGGTGCAGAACTCTGGTCTCCCTTGTCCGCATGGATCACCAAATATGAGCGAAGGTCGAAAAATAGTCCATTTTAATCCTGATTTTTTTAGGATTCTATCGGCTTCCCATTTGCTACGTTGATATTCAGTACCATCTGGTTTTACCCCGTTTGCACTCATTAGAATAAACTGTTTCACACCAATACTTTTAGCTAATTCTATGCAGCGATTTACTCCATTAACATGCAATTCTTTAAATGTAAGATTTTTATGAGGGAATTGTCGAATTATACCAATATTGTATACAACTGCCTCTGTTCCATCCATAGTTTCTAAAATGGAATTTCTATCTTGAATATCTCCATATATCACTTCACTTCCAGAAGTTATTTTTGATTCTGAACCTTTTCTAATCAGAACTCTGGGGATGAAATCCTGACTGAGCAGCTTGCTTACAATATAACTTCCCACAAAGCCTGTACTACCAAATATAGCAACTTTCACACCTGTACCTATTAATTTCCGTAATTCATTACAATTTATAATTATTGATTAACGTATTAAAATTTACAAACATCCATCAAAGTGAGCGTTGGATTATTTAACTGGGTTAGGAAGGAAGAGTTGGAGAGGTGGGTTGTTTTTCCCGAACAAAAAAAGAATATAAAACAGGAATAATAATTAATGTTAAAAGTGTAGCCATGCTCAAGCCGAATATAATGCTAACAGCTAGTGGGCGCCAATACTCAGCGCCTCCAACAAAATCAAGGGTAAGGGGTATCATGCCTGCAATGGTGGTTACAGTAGTCAAAATGATAGGACGTAGTCGATTTTTCCCTCCTTGAATAATAGCATCTGTAAATGGTAACCCCTCCATTCGCAAGTCATTGATATGGCTGATAAGTACAATTGCATCATTAACCACCACGCCAGTAAGAGCCACTAAACCAAAAAATGCCATCATTCCAAATGGAACTCTGGTAATCACCAAGCCAAACACTACCCCTACAAACGCAAGTGGAATGGTAAAGGCAATAATCAGTGGCTGAAGAAGTGAACGGAACTGAGCCGATAGTAATACCAAAATAATAAGAAAAGCAATGGCCATTGATTTTCCCAGAGAGCGGAAAGATTCTGTAGCTTCATCCTCCACTCCACCATATTCAATACTGACCCCTTGCGGTATAAAAATATCTTCCAGTTTTTCATCCATTTTCCGTATTATATCTGAAGCATCTGTATGTTCATCCATATCGGTATTCACTGATACTGTTCTTTTAAACTCTTTCCTATAAATAGATGACTGCCCAGCAGCAATTTTTATATCTACTACATCACCAAGTGAAACAGAGCTTCCATTCATACCATTTATTTGTAAATGATTCAGTTTATCTATAGTCTCATCATCCTTAATATCCAATTTCAGAGTAACCGGAACTTCCTCTAATCCATCCGTAAACTGAGTAGCTTCGATTCCATACATAGCCGCTGCAACAGTGGAAGAGATCGTTCCAGCTGAAATCCCCATAAGTGTGGCACGGTCATAATCCACATTTATCTGTATTTCATTTCTAGTCTTCCCGAGGCTCGTTGTCACATTCCTGGTTCCGGGAATTTTTTCTATTTTCACCTTGATCTCATCTGATAACATGCGCAGATCTTCCAAATTATCACCTTGTACATTTAAAACCAGATTATCTGATACGGGAGGGCCTTCATGGATCATATCAATCTGGATTTCTACTCCTGGCCAGCGGTAAGCGAATTCCCCATTTAATTTATCAACAATATCTTCAACTGATTTTTTTCTATCTGTTTTATGAACGAGATCTACATTGATTTGTGATACTTCACTGCCAGTGGACCCACCCTGGCCCAGTCGAATGTTCTGAACACCTGTTTCACCTACTGTGGTTACATAGGTCTCTACTTCTGGATAATCAGAAAGAACACTTTCCACATTTCGGGTAATAGAATCTGTAAAATCTAAAGCACTGCCAGGCGGTGTTGTAATATCTATAATAATTCTTGGCTTTGGAACTTTGGGAAATGCCTGAATTTTGATCAGTTTCATATCTGAATAACTTGAGATACCAACAACCATTAAGCCTATTATAAAAGATATTAATGCAAGTGATATGGTTTTACCCCGATTATACATTGCCCAGACAATCATTTTACTGTAGATACGCATACCAAACCAGTTTCCACTGAGATGACCTGTATTTTTTGATGACGTCATCAACCGAGAAGTAAGTACCGGAATTAAAATGTGATCTGCAATAGCAGCGCCCACAAGGGAAAAAATTACAACTTTGGGTATCACACTGAGAAATTGTCCCATAATTCCACTCATATACATCAATGGAGCAAATGCCGCCATGGAAGTCAATACAGCAGTGAGAATTGGGCCTCCAACTTTCCCAATTGCTTCTTTAGAAGCTTTCATTCGATCCATCCCATCTTCAATTCGACGATATGTAGACTCAGCTACAATGATAGCACCATCTACAACAATTCCCATAACCATTATCATGGCAAACATAGCGATCCCAGTTTGGGATAAACCAAAAATATGCATTAGAAGAAATGCCGTGAAAATAGAAAATGGAATAGCAAAAGCAACAATTAGAGAATTCCGAAATCCTATACCAAAATATAAGGTGAGAATAACAAATATTCCTCCCCACATGGCATTTTGATTCAACTGGGAATTTTGACGCTCAATATCAGTAGCATGCCTTGCCGAATATTCAAAATGTAGCCCTGTAGGATAATCAGCAATTAATTCTGTCACTTTTTCTTCAATATTATAAGTAACATCCAGAATATTTTCACCATACCGTTTACTGATAAGAAGAGTGATAGCATTTTGCTGATTATACCGTGAATAAGTTTGGGGATCTTCATAATGATCAACAATCCGAGCAAGATCACGCAGATGTATAACTCCACCAGAGGGGGAGGAAAAAACAATCACATTCTCTAGTTGATCTATATGAGTAAATTTTCCCTTTGTACGAATAAGGAGATCCTGACCATCCAAGGTTATATTTCCCCCAGGCATATTAAGATTATTTTGCTGAATAATTCTTAGAATATGTGTCACTGGAATACCAATGGCTTCAAGTTTATCCGGATCCACCAAAACCTTAATCTCTCTCTCAATACCACCAAATATATTTACATCATTAATACCAGGTATTCTTTCAAGCTCATCTTCTAACCGTTCGGCATACTGATTGAGTTCGAAGGTATCGAAATCACCAAATAGATTTAAAATCAATATCGGAAGTTCGGAAAAATCCATTTCTCTCACAATGGGCGTTTCTACTTCATCAGGAAACTCTTTTTCTGCTTCAGATATCTTTTCCCGGAGATCGTCTATACTTCTTTCCGTATCTGAATCTGGTAAAAACTGTACCCAGCAAAATGCCATACCCTGAAGTGCGAAAGTTCGAACAATCTCCAAACCTTCCAACTCTGTCAGTGTTTCTTCGATGGGCTTTATGATTTTAGATTCTATCTCCTCAGGAGCGGCACCCCGATAACTGGTAACCACCATGGCATAAGGGACTTCAATTTCTGGAACAGCCTCAAGTGGTAAAGTAATTGATGCGGCGATACCCAGAATCAATATAAATAACCCTAGAAGGAGTACTAGTATGGGTTGTTCAATTGCTTTTTCTGTCAGTTTCAATTTACAACCTTGAGGAGACTATTAACTGATATTTTTCGATAACCCTGGGTAATGAGTGAATCTCCCGGTTCCAATTCACCTGTAATCATGATAAAATCTCTTCGAGAATCTTCTATAACGATACGTTTTTTTATAGCCTTTTCATTTTCACTAATAAACACAAAATTTCCATTACTGTCCTCCAAAATATATTTTCGTGGAATAACCAATGCCTCATTCAAGCGTTTTACAGTGATAGATACATTGACAATCATACCAAGCTTCAGTTGACGGTCGATATTCATTAGACTTATCTCAACCTTAAAACTATTGGATCCCTGACTTGCCATGAGCCCCACCAGTGATACCTTGCCATCAAAGGGGATACCCTCAAATGCTTTTACATGGACAAGCACATCCTGCCCCACCTGTATTTTTGATATATCTTTTTCAGATATAGAAACTTCAATAATCAGATTATCCATATCTGCCAGAGTAACAGGAGGAAGTACTGTCTGAATGGGAGCTATATATTCACCCGGATTTAGATTCATATCTACAATAGTACCATCAAAAGGTGCTGTGAGAGAACATTTTGCATACCTTTCCATTGCTTGAGTATAATTTGATTTTGTAGAAATAAATGACAAATGTAGCTGATTAAATTCATCGTCTGATATGGCATTCTTATTTAGGAGGGTACGGGCATCTTCCAAGTCAGATTCTGCTTTCTTAAAGGATGCCTCTGCCAACTGGAATGCACTGTTGTAGGTAGTCGAATTGATTTCAGCAATCACATCTCCCTTAGAGATTTCATCTCCTACATTTTTGTATATTTTTTCCAGCTGGCCTTGCGATTCAAAGATTATGACTGCACGCTGTCTGGAATCGATTTTTCCAATACCTGTAACAATTATTTCATATTCCTGAGTATTTATGACATCAACCATAACTGGGATTCGCATTTTTTTTTCCTGCATATCTGCCTCTTCACTTTTCTGATTACAGGAAGACATCAAAAAGAGCGCTCCCACTATAATTAGTAACTTAATTGTTGTTCTCATCATTCAAGTCCTTTCGTCCTATTAATCGGTAAAGTGCAGCCCTTGAGGTTTGATATTCCAACTTGTATTGCAGCAAACCCAGTTCAGCTTGTAGAAGTGCTAGTTCCGCATCCTCCATATCAAGCTGACTGATACGGCCTGATTCCAGAAGTGCCTCAGCTGTTTCCCGGCCCTTCAGGGCAAGTTCAAGTTCTTTTTCACCTAATATCAATTTCTTATCCAGGGTTTTAATACTGAGCATGATACTTTTTAATTCTAACTGCATATTATCCAGTAAATCATACTGACGATATTGAGATTTAAGGTGATCTGCTTTTGCTTTTTGCAGTCTTGCACTAGAGCCGAATCCCTTAAAAATGGGTATATTTAAATTTAGACTCACCGACTGACTGCTCCTGAAATCTTCATCTGGAAATTTGCCATCATCATATGTCTTTAAAGATTGGTAAGATCCCGAAAGGAATAAGCTGGGCATGAATTCCGAACGAACCGCTGATATATTTTCCTTCATTAACCGAACTGTTTGACTGGCCTGAGTAATGGCAGGCTGACTTGCCCGCATCACATCAACGAGTGTATCATATTCAAATTCCATACTTTCTCCATCATGAAGAATCCCAATAAGAAAAAGTTTTTCAGATACAGGAAAACCGATGGTTTTCTTAAAATAATCCATAGCAATCTCACTGTTTTTTTCTGCACTAATAAGATCAGATTCCAGTCGGGCAACATTTGTTTCTGAGCGTATTTTATCCAGTTCAGAGACTTTTCCCATTGAATAGATAAGTAATGTTTTTTCTAAATTGGATTTTGCTCTATCCAAAGAGGAATGCATCACATCAACCACCTTCGTGGTCACCAAAGTATTATAAAATGCTGTTTTTGTCTGTTCTTCTACGGATAGGGTGCTGACTTCATATGATGACTCGGTGATTTTATCATAAATCTTAGATGCACGAATCGCAGAAAAAACCCGGCCTTCAAAAATGGTCTGGGTCGCTGACAGTCCATAAACTGCCTGATTATCCATTCCAAATTTGATTGACACTGGAGGATTATCGCCAAATTTGACTACCTGTTCTGCAATCATAAAATTTCTTGATCCAGATACTATACCGGATAATGTAGGCAAGGCTGCAGAACGCGCCTCTACTGACTGTGAATACGCTATTTTTTTATCCTCCAAAGCCAGTTTCATAGCAGTGCTGTGTTCCAGTGCATATTCTATTGCCAATTCAAGGCTCATTTCCTCTATGGGGAAAAGAAGTCCTATAGCTACAACTCCGAAAAGATGAAAGCGTAGAAAAGTAGATTTTTTAGTTGCCGTATCAACCATTTTCAGGATTCATGTTTTTATTTATCTGGATCAATACCCGTTTAAATGCATCGATTTCACTATCAGATATCCCCTGTCTCACTTCTTCTCGATTTTTTTCCATAATAGGTACCACATTATTAAACAGCTGTTTTCCTTCATGGGTTAATACGACTCTCTTTATACGTTGATCCAGTTGATCATTCACCCGTACAACTAGATTTTTCTTTTCTAGCATATCCACTATTCGGGTAATACTGGTTTTATCTTTCATGCAAAATTCAGATAAATCTTTATGAGAGGGATTTTTTAACTGCCATACAGGGCCCAGAACAAAACACTGATCCAGAGAAATATCCAATCCATATTCTTGGGTCTTATGAACAAAACTTCGTGTCATTGAACGATAAGCCATGGATAAAAGCATGCCCATTTCCATATGTATTTTTAATGATTTATTTTCCTCCATAGAATATAAATTACACCCGTTTAGTTGATGCACCAACTATATTTACATGCTCAACTATGACTAATTATAAACATACTGATACTCATTTTTTTCGTTGGTTTGTATCTTCAATATTTCCTGTAAGTCAATCTTTATAAGTTAATTCCAAAAATACACTCTCTTCGGGTTATGAGCCCTTTGAATAGTACGTAAAACCAGGTACTTACAAGACTGTGTGACTATAGTGTGACTACGTTTTTCTAAGTAAAAAAGCCCTCAATTTTGGGGGCTTAATGTTTCTGCTAATTTTTATATGGAAGGAAGAATTGGAGAGGTGGGTTTAGTCCCCTGCTCCCAAAGCAGGATGATCTAGTTTATGATAGACTTTCTAAAGTATAATTGATAAGTATTATTATGGCGTCTGTCAGACCAGAAATAAAATAATTTATCATTATGCCAATGGAGTTTTGTATCTTTTTGCATTATAAAATCAACTTCAATATTTTGGTTCATTGTTTGAATATTATACAATTCATCGTTTTCTACTTGAGTAACACCATATATTACATTGGGATTACCATTAACATAATCTATCCAGCCAGCATGAATAAAATTATCATGTATGACAATATCAGTTAAATTTGGAGATGATGATTGTTCAGCACTAACTATATCAACCTCATTATCAAAATCAAATGTGGATATATTACTATAGTTTATATATGACGTCGAATTCCCACCTACTCTATATGCTAATGCAATATAATTATTATTTATATCTAAAGAAGGTCCTGAATTAGGACAACCTTCTATGTAATCTTCATGATTTGAAACTTGAATTAAATTATCAAAATTTTCAGAGCCCGGGGTTTTTATAGCAATATAATGATCTCTGATATTATTGATATTATTTCTGAATGCATAATAAACATCATTATTTTCTGCTATCTCTAAATCTGCCTGGCAGCATTCACATGGGATTTGAGCACCATTTACAATTCCCATTGCCACACTTGGAGAAAAATTAATTGAATTAGATTCAGCTGTTGCATATCGTATAGAATGCAATAAATAATCTTCACCATAAGAATAATAAACAAGATGCAGTTCCCCATATTGATCTACTTCTAAATCAGGGAATTTTTGCAAATAAGGTTGATCACTTATAAGAATATCTTCACCCCAAGTAAGACCATTATCTGTTGAATGGTTCATATATATAGCCATCGTACTTGTTCGCATATCTGTATAAAAAATAAATAATTCATTATTTCTTACTTTTATTTTTGGGCCCGCATCATTAAATGCTATTATACTATTACTAGCTTGATTTATTTGAATAGGTTCAGAAAATGTTTCTCCTTCGTCCGATGAAGAGGCATACATTATATTTCTACCATTGCCTGCATTATTTATCCAAACTAAGTGTATAGTTCCATCTTCTGTTGATATTATTTCAGGAAAATCTTGATTTATATTTTCTTGGGGATATACAAGTATTTCATTGCTGAAAATAAATTCTAATTCACTATCAACAATATCATCACAATCTAAGCTACTACATACAAAAGTTCCATCCGAACATTCTATTGTAGGACCAGGGCCATCACATATACCACAATCATCTAATATATCACCATTACAATTACATGCCCCATCTTGAATCCCACTGCCATTACATATTCCACATTCATCATATTCTCCATTACAATCATCTGAGTATTGAAGAGCACCTTCATCAATCCATTGTGCAATAACACCTATTTGCTGAAATGTTAAGTCATTTGGTCCTGGTGGCATTTGTCCAGAAGCACAACGAATCCAAAGCTCACTAATCAAATGGTCAAATGGAACTACCATTGGGCCACTTATACCTCCTGACATTAAACCTTCATATGAATATAAATTAAGTCCTCCTGCTGTACCATGACAACTTACACAATCAGAATTAAAAATAGGTTGGATTTCATTAACATACGAAACTCCATTAGAATCATTATTTCCATTCCCAATAATTATATTTACTAGTGAAATAATATCAAGTATATTAATTATTCCATCATAATTACAATCTGCTAACATAAATTCTGACATATCAAATTCATCTGTACCCAGTGCTACATTTACCATGAAAATTATATCTAGCACATTAATAATAGTATCCATGTTAACATCTCCCATATTAAACACTGGGTCTTGTGTAATAGGAATATGAATTCTTGCTCCAGTATCATGGCAACTGTTACACGAACCGCTTGTTGAATATGTAGGCATTGATACAGAATAACCATTATGTTCTACATGGATATCAAATGGAGGTGTAGGAATATTATTTGAGGAGTTACTGTTATCTTCACATTCTTGATCATCAGCCTCCCATATACATTCATTAATAATCATACAAAGTTCCATTGGGACATCATTACATTCAATGTCATTATCTTCATCTAAATCAAACCAAAAATTGCCAAGGTAATCACTAATAAATAAAAAAGTATTACTAAATACATCCTCAACAATAACATTAGCTCCAGCTAGGTAATCTGAACCTTCTTGGTCAGTATAAATTGTGCCCCCAACAGAAAATACATGCTCATCACCAGGGCCTCCATCATAATGACAATCCATGCAATTTTGACCAGGATTATGCGATTCTTCTCCTAATACAATAGTTATACATAATATTAATGTTATATATATTTTCACAGTTTATAATAATGCCTAACAGCAGTAATATCTAGTGAATTGTTGTTAATTGATGTAACTGTTTATCTGCTTAGGAAGGAAGAATTGGAGAGGTGGGTTTAGAGCATAGTTTATTTATATCTGCCTGGATTTCGTTATTATCATAATTCTCTTCTAATTGTATATCGCCATTAGAATCATAGTTTATCCAAGTACCAACTCGGCACATTTCCTTATATTGACCTTTAAGGCGAATCTGTCCATTATCCCAATAATAAATAATTTCACCATCCACTAATCCATTTTTATAATGTTTTACAAGTTTAACACGTCCTGTTTGCGCATTAATAATTTTATTCAATCCATTTTCTATCTTCTTTAACATTATTACCCTCAATAAAATGAAAATAGCAGTAGACATAACTCACAGAAGAGGAGGAGGAGAAGCCTACTGCTATATATTAAAACAACCAATTACTTACCCTAACAGTATAATAACCTTTGTTTTATAAGGAGTAATGTAAGCGTGTACTTACATACAATGCAAAATATTATTTATTTGAGGGACCTTAGGAAATTATCAATACCAATCTCTATGATTTTGTTAAAATCATATGGGTTGCTTTCTTTTAATAAAAATACATTTTGTATAATATTAAAAAATCCAATACTATTGAATAATAATTTTACAGTTATATCGGTATCAATTTCTTTCCTGTATCCCCAATGTTTCTTACCATAGTCAACTATTTGCTCAATTGGCCCAGCTATTGTTCTCTCATATTTAGAAGCATATTTTAAAAAGGTTTTCTTCCTGTACATCCCTATATATAAGAAGACTTTAAATAACCTTCTAGAGAGTGGGTCAGATTTGGTTGTTCTAGTAAAAAATTTAACTAATTCAGTCCGAAATTTTTCTTCACTATCAATTTTACGTGTTTCAAAGCCAACAATCATTTTGAAAAACTTATTTGCAAGAATTTCTAAAATAGATTCTTTATTAGTAAAATGCCTAAATAGAGTGACCTCAGCAACCCCAGATTCTTCTGCAATTTCCTTAGTCGAAATCTGATGGAATGGCTTCTTATCAATTAGAGAAAGGGTGCTGTCAAGTAATTTATCTTTCGTTTCTTTAGGCATTTAGTAATTTACAAACATCCATCAGAATGAGCGCCTAATTATTTATATGCTAACTGGGTTAGGAAAGAAGAATTGGAGAGGTGGGTTTAGGGAAGTTGAGAGAGTAGGCTTTTAGTTTAAAATTAAATCTACAAGTAGAACCACATCTATAACGTTTATATCTCCATCATTATTAATGTCTGCACTTAGCTGATAGTTATTATCTAAAATATAATTAATTAACTGTATTACATCTATAATATTAATAATTCCATTACCATCAATATCTCCCAAAGATGAAGATGTATTAATATCAATAGAAATCATGAGAGTTTCAAAATTTAATTCATTACCTGTATAACCAGATAATAAGATTAATATATGATTCCCATCAAATTCATTATCAATATTTATAAAATTAGCCCCCTGCATTAATTCTAAATCAGAAAATATAACATTTCCATTATTTTCAATTCCCATTAATAATGAAGGAATAATTATAGTACTATCTGCCTGAATATTGACTAATAGATTCACATTTGGAACTTCAATATAACGATTCCCTCCAAGTTCTGTTTGTAGCTGAGTATTATTAATAGGAAATTGCAATGTTGCAGAGGTGCAATATAAATTTGCTTGGTCAAAATATTGATTTGGAATAGCTCTATCTCCTGTAAAATACCTCCAAATTGCATATTCTCTATACATGCTTTCTAAATTATAAAGATTATTACTTGAAGATATAATCTCATCATTGAAAATATCAAAAAATGTTATTGGATTATCACCATTTGTAATTCTATTACCGTATGACTCCCACACATTCCTTATTAACATTTCATCATCTAAATAATCAACTAAAAAATTTTGCCATAATGCACCAGAGTATGATTGATATATTCCTGCTTGTGGATATGTTAATGGATTTTCAATATTACAATTGCTTAATAATAAACGTAAATGCATAGCATTTGGATATACTACATTTTCCATAAAAGTTGCTGTTTGTTCAAGCATCCATGAATGAAAGACATAATTACCAGGAGAACCCGTAATATAAGAACCATAAGAAAATTGAATTGAATGATGTAATTCATGGGCAACAATGTAATAATTAAAGGAAGCTAAATCATCATTGCTTCCATACAATCCGAGACCACTACCAAATAGCATAAATGAAGAGAAGCCTCCTATATAAGGAGATGTTGAAATAGGATTTTCTGGAACAACTGCAGCTGCAGGTCCTTGAACTAATCCTATATATATATCATACAAACTATTACCACCATAATTATTACAATGATCAGAATCTAAAATATCCGTTATGGAATCATCACAATCTACTGGAGGCATTTCCCATCCATCATTTTCATATACTAAGTATGCATATTCAGCTTGATTTAATAAAGTGGTTGCATATACAATATTCGATTGATGTGTCATCCAGGAATCATTCCAATAAAATGAATCAGCAGCTTCACTCGTAAAATGAACTCTGAAATGTTCACTATCAATATATTCAGGATATGCATATTCCATACGTTCAAAATCTCTATGTTGCTGATTAATTGTGCCACACCAAGAATCATTTTCATGATAATTAGATAAAAGGAAAGATATACATAATATAATGTTTAACTGTTTCATTAGAATTAAATTTAATTAAAAAAACCTATACAAGAGACCTTCTAATTTGTTGTCGAGATGACAGAATTTGAACCTCCAACAGAATGAGCCCGACAAAAGGTGCGTAAAATAAGGCACTTACGACAATCCGTGACTAATACGTGACTATTTTTCCCTAAAATAACATAAGCCCCCAATTCTGGGGGCTTATTGTTTCTGCTAATTATTATTATGGAAGAATTGGAGAAGTGGGTTTAGGGTTGCGTTAAAGTATAATTACATTTCAGAAAATGATCTTCAAATACCGAGCCAATTAACAAAGTTTTACCATACACGGCTGCTACGCTTGAGCCCGATAAATTGTCACCGGATTCA
>Ga0208641_1000692_pt1 | contig 19128 bp, 33 predicted proteins | sample ETN02SmetaG_2_FD_185789 | JGI IMG/M metagenome (GOLD analysis project Ga0208641, IMG submission 185789) | Marine microbial and viral communities from oxygen minimum zone, Eastern Pacific Ocean - ETNP2014F10-02SV253 (SPAdes) (version 2) | ecosystem: Environmental > Aquatic > Marine > Oceanic ... | reverse complement strand
CGAAATTATGCCGATATTGTATGGGCTAATAGAGAAAAAGGTAAGGCATCCTTACGTAAAAAAATGTGGGATAAAGCTTTAACTAAAGATAATACCAATATGCAAGTGTGGCTCTCGAAAAATTACCTGGGAATGAAGGACCGGACTGTTACAGAAAACATAACAGAACCCTTGCCATTAATCATTGATGGTAAAGCTGAAGATGTAAATGAAACCTAGAGCATATGGCTATGTTCATTTCACACAAAGTAGACGTAAAAGAAAAGGTCGCCATGCCAAGTCTTATTCCAAAAGAATTCCCCCACGCAAACTGCGATACAGAGGACAAGGGAGATAATGGCTCGTTCTAACTTCTATCCTAACGGACACATGATTCCTTACCAGCTACCCCAAAGCTTTGAACGATCTAAAACCAAACAGGCCTGTGGGAATTGTGGTTTATATTCTAATAGACGATCCTTTTGTGGCAAATGGAGAACGGATCATGTTAGAGATATTTACACTTGCCATGAATGGCGACAACGATTCTTTAAGCGATGAAATATTTAGTTATTCTTATTTTATCTGCTAATCCTATTACTCTTCCTTTTAACACTTCCCTCACTTGCTTTGAACAAGGTCAAGCTTATATAGAAACAATAGCCAAGTATTATGATAAAACAGATACCCTGAATCAAGGTTGGTACACAGAAAAAGGCAAATTGGTTTATGGATTTTATTGTGATATAGAACAACTATGATGTCGATTATTATTGCAATACTCATGTTGGGTAGTGTGGAATCTAGCTTAAATCTTGACTCCAATACACAATATAAAGCTACCAAAAAAGTAGTTCAGGTCGTTAGGTTGGTTCATGGTATTAAATAGTTATGAGTCGTATCAATATTAATTGTTTTGATACTGTGGATTATACGTTATTCAAATTACTCCAGGAACTATCCTATGTTGATACATTTGGTAAAGATGAAATGATTAGAAAACAGTATAGAGAATATTTAAGGAATAAGAAGAAAACATTAAAGATGGTGGTCAATGAAAATATCTGAAAACACTTCCGTTTCAATGCCAATGCGTAATCTGTTATCCATCGTGGTAGCAGTAGCTATTGGCGTGTGGGCCTATTTTGGAGTGGTTGAAACTCTAAATAAACACAGCACAACTTTAGAGTTGATAGAAAAAGATTTAAGTCAGAATACAGAATTTAGGATCAAATATCCCAGAGGAGATTTAGGACAATCATCAGGGGAGTCCGAACTTTTTATGCTTGTGGAGCATATTTCGGGCATCGTAGAAGATATTGAAGAAGAAATTAAAAGTATGAGAAACAATGCAGTTAATATTGAATTCCTACAAAAACAAGTTGAGAAGTTACAAGAACAATTAGAGAAAGTTCTAGCAGAACATCGTACTATTAAAGCTAATGGAAATTACAAATGATCGAAACAGTATTTGCATTACTCATGTTTGTTAATCATGAGATCAAAGAACATCGGATCCAGGACTCTTTAAGTGTATGTTTAAAACATAAACGGATTGCAGAAAGAAGTGTATCTAACAACGTATTATATAAATGTATTAAATCACAAGCAGAAATAGAAATAAACATTGATGGTACAAAAACTATTAAGAAACTGATATTAAAATGAACAAAATAATACAAAAGATAGGAGTATGGCACTCCAAGATATTTGGATTTCTTTCTGAAAAAGCAAAGACTTCAAAGTTCTGGGCTATACTATTAACACTCGCAGTTCTTTATGAACTTGTTGAGCATATAGTCTGGCCTATATTAGTACCTTGGTTAATGTACTTACAGTGGTTTAAATGAGCAACTTTCCTTGGGATATACAATTAATAGGTATGTTTATTTTTATTACTTTATTTTTAACTTTAACATTGATATTTACATAATGACAGAAAGGAGAAAATATGTTTAAACTAGATTTAGATATTCCCACTTATGCAGAATGGAAAGCGTATGTGGACAAGTTAGTTAAAGATCAACCTGAACAAGCTAAAAAATACCAAGAGCAAGTTCTTACGTTTTGGAAAGATTTTTTTAACGATATTTGGATTCATACTCCAAGCGGCAAATAGAAAAATCATTATAAAATGGCGACTCTGAAATTAATCATGGCCTTATTAATAGGCATGGTTATTGGTACTACTATTGGGTTTTGTATTTATCATTATTTTTTTATGGATAAGTTTAGCTGTTGTGGTGTATATGGATAGGTATGAATAATTGTAAAAAATGTGATCATATTTGTCATTGTGGATTAAGTGCTGGATGTCAATGTGATTGTGTGTCTTGTGATTGTGAAAAAAGCCAAGCACAGGATTTAAGTTATGAAAATAATGGTGTGGTTGTTGATAGCACACAAGATTGTGAAGGATGCGAATGAAAAAAATATGTTTAATATTAGCTTTGCTCTTTGCTGTAAGTGCCTGTTCAGTAGGTAAGAAATGTACTTATACGCAAGATGGAACAAAGTTAAGTAGCTGGTTTTGGTTTTATAAAGATAAACCAATAGACCTAGACAAAAATAACTGTAATTAAAATTAAAGGTTTTATGGTAAGTGGCAATGAGATTCCGAACATTAAAGCTTCTACGAAGAAGAAGAAAGATAAGACAAAGAGTGGAGAGATTAGAACGATGGATTAGGTACTTCATCATCTTTTTATTCTTTTGTTTGTTCTTATTAACTCGACAGGACAACATTGGATAATCAGATTTATGAAATACGTTCTTCTCTTTCAAATATGTAGCTTATTGACTCAACAATGTTACCCTCCCATGACCGATGGAAAACCCATAGATGGTTGGTCGCAATGTGTGGAAAAAGGTGCAAAAAAAGTTATAGAGTTAGTTCAAACTGACCGGCAAACTTGGGATAAGAATAAATTTGTTGTAAAGTATTGGTGTAATGAAGATAACTCTAACAAAAGCCCAGCATCAGGTAAGCAACTCGAAAAAGAGATTTAGAGTTTTAATATCAGGCAGAAGATTTGGAAAGACTTATCTCTGTATTACAGAGATGATGAAATATGCGACAAAGCCCTTGCAGAATATTTGGTATGTTGCACCCACCTATAAGATGGCTAAAGAGATATGCTGGTCTAATTTAAAAGTGCTGCTTAATGAGTTTAATTGGATAGAGGATTTAAACGAAACGAACCTAACTGTCCGAATCAAGAAATCCAATAGCACCATAAGCTTAAAATCAGCCGATCAACCTGATGCTTTAAGAGGTACAGGTATTAACTTTTTAATATTAGATGAGTTTGCCGATATAGATAAACGAACATGGTTTGAGGTTTTAAGGGCTTCTATTTCCGATACTTTAGGCAATGTTTTATTTACCGGTACTCCTAGAGGGTATGGTAATTGGTCTTATGAAATGTATCTCAAAGGAAAGCAAGATGAGGAATGGGATAGTTTTCAATTCACGACTTTGCAAGGTGGTATGGTTAATAAGGAAGAACTTGAACAAGCACAAATGGATTTAGATGTTAGAACTTTTAGACAAGAGTTTGAGGGAACATTTGAGAACTATGCTGGTTCTGTTTATTATAATTTTCATCCTGTGGAGAACATGATTGATAAACAAATTAATTGGAAAAAACCCTTACATATTGGACTTGATTTTAATGTTGATCCCATGTCAGCTTGTGTTGCACAAATAGAAGAAGATAGGGTGTATTTTTTAGACGAGATTGTTATTTATTCAAGTAATACTGATGAAATGTGCCAAGAGATAAGAGATCGGTATGGAACAAAGCAGCCGATTTTTATTTATCCTGATCCAGCTTGTCGTCAAAGAAAAACAAGTGCTGGAGGAAGAACAGATTTAAGTATTTTACAAAATGCTGGTTTCAAAGTTAAAGTAAAACACAAACACCCAGCAGTCCGAGATCGAGTCAACGCAGTTAATTCTCGACTCAAAGATTCTTTAGGCAAACGATATATTTTCGTTAGTAATAATTGCAAAACGTTGATAAAAGGATTACAAAGACAAATATACAAGGAGAATACAAATATTCCGGATAAGGAAGAGGGCTTTGACCACATGAACGATGCTTTGGGTTATTTAATAGATTATATTAAACCTTTGACTTTACAAGCACCTTTCAATATTCCTCAAAGATGGAACATTAAGAAACAAAGAAGATATGGCATACACCAGAGAACAGGCACTCGATACTCATAAAGATTATAAAGAAAACGTTAATCATTGGGAATATTTTATAAGAAGTTATAATGGAGGATTTGATTATCAAGTAGGCCAATATCTCAATCGTTATAATTTAGAATTAGATAACGAGTTTAATCAAAGACTCTTAAACACTCCTTGCGACAATCATTGTAAAAACATTATTCAAATTTATTCATCCTTTCTTTTTAGAGTGAAGCCGACAAGAGAGTTTGGAGATATGGATAATGAAGCAAGTCTTGAAAATTTTTTACAAGATACTGATTTAGAGGGTAATGATTTTGACTCTGTTATTAAACAGGCACAAAATTATTCTGCGATCTATGGTCATTGTTTTTTAATTTTAGATAAACCGAAAGTAACGACTAACACCAAAGCTGACGAGTTAGCACAAGACATAAGACCCTACCTTTCTATTGTAACTCCTGAAAATGTTTTAGATTGGAATTACACAAGAGAAGTGAATGGAAAATACTCGTTAGATTATTTAAAAGTGCGAGAAGAAGTTGATAAAGATGGGGGAAGCTACATAAGACTTTGGTTTCCTGATAGAATTGATACTATCTACCTTGCTTCACAAGGAACAGAACCGAAACTCATAGATACTGCCGATAATCAGATTGGCAAGATACCAGCAGTTGTCTTATACAATTCCAAATCGCACAAGAGAGGGATTGGTCAATCTGACTTAACCGATATAGCTGATTTACAAAAATCTATCTATAACGAGTTCTCTGAAATAGAACAGTTAATTAGATTAACAAATCATCCATCATTAGTTAAGACTCCATCGGTAAATGCTAGTGCTGGTGCTGGTGCAATAATAGAAATGCCGGAAGAGATTGAACCTAATCTTAAACCTTATCTATTACAGCCATCAGGTTCAAACCTACAATCCATTATGGACTCGATTACCAAGAAAGTAGAATCCATTAATAGAATAGCCCATACCGGTGCAGTTAGAACAACCAAGACACAAGTATCATCAGGCATTGCTTTACAAACAGAATTTGAATTATTAAATGCAAGACTATCCGAAAAAGCCGACAACCTGGAAATAGCAGAAGAACAATTATTTAGAATTTATGCCCTATTCCAAAACACAAAATTTGAGGGAGAAATAAACTACCCTGATTCATTTAACATAAGAGATTACTCAACCGACCTTATGTTCTACCAACAAGCCAAAGCGATCAATGTTAAATCTCCTACTCTAGTTAAAGAAATAGATAAAGAAATTGCAAGAGCAGTAGTAGATGATGATGAAAAATTAAATATTATATTTGAAGAAATAGATACCAAACCTGAAGTGGGCGAATTTACACAAGACGAAGTAGTTAAAGAAACAGTAGAGGAAGAAGAAGTGTAGGGGAACTTGCTATCATTCCCCTTGTAGTTTTAATCTAGACTACTACATAAATTGTTTTAATGAAGGGTAATAGCTTACTTGTTTCTTCATCAAAAACACCATTATTTGTAGCAAACCAACCTTTATTACATTTTGATATGTCGTAAAGATTAACTGCAAAGTCTTGTTTTCTTTTAAACTTGAATAAATGTTTCCAGTCAGCTTTGCAGATTTTTGCACATTCGGTAGCGACTGTAATTTCATCGGTATCTTGATACCAAGAACTTCCAGCACCAATGTATATTAAACCTACTATTGTAGCTTCTTGTTTTTGCATGGAACCTCCTTTCTATGAATATTTTTTTTAATGTATAATTTTTTATTCATACCCTATTATACCACACGCACTTTTTCAGAATCGTCTAGAAGTTAGCAAAGTGAATTGTGGCAAAAAATAAGTCGCATGGCAGTAAGTGAAAAAAAATAAAGAAAAAGCTTTTTTTGTTTTTTTGAGTTTTCATTTTTTTTATGATACACAAAGATTTATGGCCGATATTACCCAAGAAATGACAGCTTATCGAATCAAGCAGATTGAGTTTGCCGAAGCTGAATATTACGAACAACTTACAAAAGTTTTAGATAAGATCGAAGATGATATAACTTCTTTAGCTGGAAAATCTTTACCTTTAACAGATGGAAAGCTAATTGAGTTAAGGGCGGCTATTGCTATACGACCACAGATCAAAGCGATCCTAGAAAGAGAATATCTAGCTTGGTCAGATACAGTTGTTAGAAAAGGATTTAACAAACAAGCCAAAAGAGTTGAACGAGCATTTAAAGCCATAGGAAGAATCCCTAAAGAGTTTCAAGAACTAACAAAAGGCGACTTGGCCTTAATACAAAATTTAAAACAACAATACTTTACTCAATTCAAAGACATCTCCAATACCTTTACAAGAAAGTTGGCAGATAAGGTTTATCAAAATACATTATTAGGTTCTGAATTTACTGTTTTAGAAAAAGAATTAAGACAAACAATCAATGGTATTTATGCAAGTTCCAACGATCCTGAAATTAATAGATTGGTTAAGTTTGTTAAAAAGAATAAGAATGTTAAACGTATGCAATCAAAGGTTGATACTGCTGTTGCAACATTACAATCTAAATTTGCAAGGGATAGGGCTGGGGAGAACATGAAACGATATGCTGGACAGTTATTAAACGACTCATTAAGGGATTTTGATGCCACATTGAATTTTAATAAATCTAATGATGCTGGACTGACTTATGTTAAATACTATGGCGATATTATTCCTACAAGCAGAACACATTGTAAAAGAATAATTAGTGGTGTATATAATAGACGAAAAGGTGGACTTTTTACAATTGATGAAGTCAGAAAACTTTGGAACAGCACGAGTTGGGGTGGAAAGAAATCCGGAAACCCTTTAGTTGTTCGAGGTGGTTATAATTGTCGTCATCAATGGTCTTATGTCAATCCAGATTGGTATGACAAAAAAGGCGAACTAATAATATAAAATAGGAGAAAAATATGTCCGAAGAAACAAAGGTTACTGTACCTGAAACACCAACAACAGAAACACCAACAGAAGAAGTAAAAGTAGAAGCACCCAAACAACAAACTTTTACCCAAGCACAGCTTGATAATATTATCAAATCAAGATTAGATGCTGAACAAAAAAAACATCAAAGAACATTAGATGATGCAAAGAAAGCCGAGCAAGATGCTTTTAAAGAAAAAGAAGTTAAGGAAGCTAAATCAAAAGCAGAACTTGAAAAGCTTATGCAACAAAGAATATCTGAAAGAGATACAGAAGTTTTGAAATACAAAAATGCTCTTAAAGAAGAAAAGATAGATAACAATTTATTATCTGTTGTATCTCAAAACCAAGCTATCAATCCTAAACAAGTGGTGGCTTTGCTTAAAGATGAGATTAAATTAAATGACGATAATCGAGTAGAAATACTTGATAATAACCAAAATATTCGTTATAACGAAAAAGGAAACCTTTTAACAATCGAAGAGAGAGTTAGGGAATTCTTACAGGCGAATCCACACTTTTCCGTAAGTGGTAAATCTGGAACAGGAAGCCAGAGTTCAGTCGAGGGTAAAACTGTAAAACCTTTCAAGATTCAGGATTTAGATTTGAGCAAGGAAGAAGATCGTAAGCGGTATGCTGAATATCGTAAAGAACGAGATTCAAAACCTACTCAAATTAATTTAAACAAATAATAATAAAGGATAAGAACAATGGCAAATGAAACAACAGCGTCAACGCTTTCAGAACTATATACTGAAATCGTGGCGGAAGCTTTATTTGTGGCTAGTGAGAAATCACTTATGCGTGGGTTGGTAAAAAACTATGCAATTACCGGAGGCGGTAAGAGTGTGGAAGTACCAATTTATGCGGTAGTGAGTGCTGCGGCTGTAAGTGAAGCAACTGATTTGTCTAATACTCAAATTGATCCATCTTCTGTTACGATAACAGCAAGTGAAATTGGAATCATGACAACATTAACGGATTTAGGTAGAAATGCCTCTCCTCGAAATGTTGCCGCTGATATTGGCAAATTATTCGGAGAAGCTATCGCTAAAAAAATAGATGTAGATTTAACTGCATTATTTGATGGCTTTAGTAAAGTTGTAGGTGGTGCGGCTGTTGCTTTTTCTGCAGCAAAGCTTTTTGAAGCTTTAGCAGAATTAAGAACTCAAGCAGTACCAACTGACGATCTCTCTTGTGTGGTACACCCATACATTGCCTATGATCTAAAAAGTGCAATAACTAATACCTATGCTAATCCAAACCCAACTGTAAATGCTAATCAAGCAATGCAAACTGGGTTCGTGGGAAGAGTTGGTGGAGCAAACGTTTACGAAAGTTCCAATATCTCCAACACAGGAGCAGCGGGCGATTATAAAGGTGCTTTATTTCATAGAGATGCTCTAGGTCTTGCTATCATGCAAGATGTCAAAATTGAAACTCAAAGAGATGCGAGTTTAAGAGCAGATGAGCTTGTAGCAACTGCGGTATATGGAACTTCGGAATTACACGACACTTATGGTGTTGAATTGTATAACGATTCCTCTATCGTAGACTAATAAATAGTTACTAGAGGCGAGAAATCGCCTCTAGTGCAAAATAAAAAAGGAAAAATATGGTAAAAATAATATCTAATGTTACGCTTGTTAAATTAACAAACGGAAAAAAGACTATTGAAAGAAGCAAACTACAATATGAAGCCAATATAAAACACTTTACGATGAGGGGTTTTAAATTAGTTTCAGATAAGGTAAAAGAAGTTAAAAGCGATGCTGAAAATATCGTTAAATTAAAACCAAAAAAAAAAGGGAAAAAGAAATGACAAAATATTGGAAACTAGCAAAAGATAATCCAAAGATTGCGATTGCGATAGTTGTAGTTATTATTGCCATTATTGCTTTAATTAACTAACATGGCTAATTTTACTGGTGCGGATGTCATAGCGGCTTCTGACATAACTGCTTATCAAACAGATGCGTTTGATTTTGGTATTGCTAGTGGAGCAACAGTAGTAACCGATTGGTTAGCACAAACTACCAATGACATTTTCAGAGATTTAAGAATTAAATGGTGGCCGATTTATAAATCAAATGTCTATACTGACATCACAGTTTTAAATACTGCTGAAATGGTTAATACTAAAGTTGACCTTGACCAATTTGAAAGGGCTGGGGTTTATCTATTTTTATCAAGATTTTTTTTACCAGCTTTAACTAAATTTAGACCAGAAGCAGATAAAGACCGATTTGAAAGAATGATTGAGTTTTATTCTTCATCTTATCTTAAAGAATTTCAATCAATATTAGACGATGGGGTTAGTTATGATAGCGATGCTGGTGGAACAATCTCTGCTAGTGAAAGAGAACCTTTGCATAGTTATAATCGTTTGACTCGATAAATGGCTGTTAAAATTAAGTTAAAAACGAATCAAAAATTAGTAGCAAAAAACTTTCAAAGACTTGCAAAGAAACTTCCTCGATTTATTGATAAAGGACTCCTACAAGCTGGATTTCATTTATTAGATATTATCAGAACTAAAAGTGCCAGAGGACAGGACTTTAGGGGTAGTCCTTTTGCACCTTATTCAGAGGGTTATTTAAAACGATTACAAAGAGAGGGTAAAAAGATAGCAGTAGATTTATTCTATTCAGGTCGAATGTTAGGTGCTTTAACTCCTGGTGGAAAAACTGTCAAAAAAATAAGAAATAATTTTGTTAGTGTTTCTTTCTCTAATTCCCAAATGCAACAAAGGGCATTATTTAATCAAGTGTTAAATGAACCTAAAAGAGAATTTTTTGGCTTTAATTCAACAACAGAAAATATTATAGGTAAAGCATTTAATAGATTTGTAGAAAAACAAATAAGGGCAACAAGAATATGAGTGTAAGAGAAAACATAGCAGATAATATTAAAACAGTTATAGATGCCATTAGTAGTCCTGATGTTAAGCTTTGCACAAGACAACCTTTTGAACTGGAAGAATTATCACAAACACAATATCCGGCAGTTATTGTTCAAACCTCCGAAGAATTAAGGGAAGATCAAGAATTAGGAAGTGGTGCTAAAACTAGATCAGGCACTATTGATTTTGTTATATTGGGTTTTGTTAAAGGCAGTAATACCAATATTGATACATTAAGAAACGCTTTAATAACAGCGATTGAAACTGCTTTAGAAACTGATATAACGAGAGATTCCAACGCACTCGATACTGAAGTTGTCCAAGTCGAAACCGATGAGGGTACTTTGTTTCCGGTAGGTGGGATTAGAATGGTTGTAAGATGTATGTATAAATATAGTGCTGGAACTCCATAATGGAAAAAATATTAGACAAAATAAATAAGAAGATCAATCAAATAGAAAAATTACATGATAAGGAATCTTTACTTTGCGAAGAGGTTAAAGATTTGATAGAAGAAATAAGAGAGGGTCAATCTAACGATGATATTGACGAAGAAGAAGAAAAGGAATAAAAGGAATTATGGCTAAAGATATTGAAATAATAAAAGGAACAAATAAGATTACAATAAGTCAAAGTAATCTTGCACATTACGAAAGTCTTGGTTATAAAGTTGTAGGAAAACAAGAAATTGTCAAACCTAAAATAACAAAAGAAGAAAAAGATAATAAGGAGAAAAAATGGCGGTAGTTCACGGAAAAGAAGGTGTTGTTAAAGCTGGAGGTTCAGCAATAGGAAACTTAACTGGATTTACATTAGAAACAACAGCAGATGTTGTTGAAAAAACAGCGATTGATGATGGAACTAAATCTTTTATATCTGGGAGAACTTCATTTTCAGGAAGTCTTGATATGAATTTTAACAGAGAAGATGCTCAACAAGTAACTTTGTTGGCTGGTTCTAGTATTGCATTTATTGTTTACCCAGAGGGTACAACTTCTGGAGATAGAACTTTTACTGGCACAGGAATTGTTACTGGTATGAGTACTAATAATTCAATGGATGGGGTTGTTTCAAGATCAGTTACTTTTCAAGGTACTGGAGCATTAACAATAGCAACTGTATAACTTAATTTATGTCAGTAATTGATAGAGTTAAAACACATTTTGAAACTCTGCAAACAATTACTATTGAAGTGGAAGAATGGAAAGACGAACATGGTAATCCATCTGTCTTTTATTCCGAACCTTTAACTCTTGAAGAAAAAAATAAGATTTTTCAAAAGTCCAATAACTTCCAAGACTTAACTGTTTTGGTTGATCTATTAATTATGAAACTTCAAGTTAAGGATGACAAAGGCGAATTAAAAAAAGCTTTTGCACCTGAAGATAAATTCTCTTTAAGAAAAAAAGCAGATTCAAATGTTATTGCAACAGTAGCCAATAGAATCCTTGCTGACACCAATTACGAGGTGGCCGAAAAAAAATAGTTAGCGACCCCTCAACAAGGTCGCTTCTCGTTGTAGCTGACCGACTCCACATTACCATCCAACAAGTTTTACAAATGCCAGTCAGCCATTATAATCTTTGGTTAGCTTACTTGAAAAAAGAACAAGATGAGTATAAAAGTCAAGAGAGAATGGCTAAACATAAAAGGTAATAAATGACACAGAAATTAAAAATAGACATAGTTGCAAAAGATATGTCGAAACGAGCATTGCAAGGTTTGCAAGGAAGCTTGGGAAGAATAAAAGCTTCTGTTTTTAATTTAAGAAATGCCTTTATCGGTTTAGGTGCTGGTCTTGTTATTAGAAATCTAGTTAATACAGGAAAAAATTTAGAAAACTTACAAGTCAAATTAAAATTCTTATTTGGTACAGCAGAAGAGGGTGCAAAAGCTTTTGATGAAATGGCGAAGTTTGCCGCAAAAGTTCCTTTTTCTTTAGCAGAAATACAACAAGGTGCTGGTGTTCTTGCAGTTGTTAGTGATGACGCAAAAGAAATGGCACATCTAATGAAGATTACTGGTAATGTTGCCGCAGTTACAGGATTAGATTTTAAAACAACAGCCGAACAAATCCAAAGGTCAATGTCCGCTGGTATATCAGCCGCAGATTTATTTAGAGATAAAGGTGTTAAATCAATGTTAGGATTTAAAGCTGGTGCAGCAGTATCAATAGAAGCAACAGCAGCCGCATTTGATAGAGTCTTTGGAGAGGGTGGAAAATTTGATGGAGCAACTGATGAATTAGCCAAAACTTTAACAGGAACTCTCTCAATGATAGGCGATAAAGTTTTTAACTTTAAAAGAACTTTATTAGATGCTGGTTTCTTTTCTGAACTTAAAAGACAATTTGGCGATCTCAATAAATCATTAGAAACAAATTCACAATTATTAGATGATATTGCAATTACTGTTGGAACAACTTTAGGTGTTGCGGTTGAAAAACTTGCTGGTGGATTAAAATTTATAGCACAAAATATGACAGCAGTAATGGAGGTATTTAAAGTATTAATTTCATTAAAAATTGCGGCTATGTTTTTAAGGTGGGGAAGAGCATTAGTTCCTATTGTTGTTTCATTAACAGCTATGACTGCTTTAACCGGTAATATTGTTGCTATTGGTTTAGCGGCAACTGCCGCAGCAGCCGCATATTTCGCTTTAGGTTATGAAATTGATAAAATCGAAGAAAAGATTAGTAAAAATTTAATTAAACATAAACAAAATTTTGATTTTGAAGATGCTAAAGTTCAAGCTATTCTTAAATCACAAGAGGGCATAACAAAAGAAGTTGAAAAACAAATAGAACCAGTTAAAAAAATTGGAGAAGAATTTAGAAGAATCAATGAGGGTGCTATTGCTAAACTTGATGAACAAATCAAAAATATCAATACGACTATCGCAACAGGCATTAGTAGCGGTATTACAAAAATGTCAGATGGATTAGCAAGGTCTTTAATACTTGGAGAGAAACTATCAGATACATTTAGAAAAATGGCAAGTGAATTATTAGTTAGAATTTTAAGCACTACCATAGAAGTTATTGTTAGAAAAGGTGTTGAACTTGCTATTGAAAAATTAATTACAAGAGAAAAAGCAAAACAATGGGCTTTTGAGGATGCTAAAACAAAATCTAATTTATTAAGTACAGGCATGAGTTTTCTAGGATTACAACATGGTGGAGCAGTATCAAAAGGCACACCAACTCTTGTGGGAGAACGAGGCCCAGAGATGTTTATTCCAAATACATCAGGGCAAATAACACAAAATGCTAGAGGAACTGGTGGAGGTAGTGTTAATGTGAATTTCCATATATCAACCATAGACTCCAGAGGTTTTGATGAAGCTTTAGTAGCCAATAGAGGAACAATCGCTTCTATTATTAATAATGCTATGAATGAAAAAGGATCAAGAGGTGTCGTATAATGAGTGGTGCATTTCCAATATCAACTTCTAAATTTTCAACAATGGGTATTCAATCTATCCAACCCACACTTATTTCTAAATCTATAAGTGGAAAAAAATTATCAAGAACGATTGATGCTCAAAGATGGGCATTTACTATTTCTATTATTACATCAACTAGAGCAACTGCTTACGGAGAGTTAATGGCTTTTATCGTTAAGCAAAGAAGTGGAAAAGAAAACTTTACGATTATCCCACCTGAACTAGAAGATGCTAGAGGTAATATTAGTGGAACTGTTTTAGTTAATGGTGTTCACGCAGTTGGAGATACAACGATTGCTGTTGATGATATGACAGGATCGTTAAAAGCTGGAGATTTTATAAAATTTGCACATGATAAAATTTATATGGTGGTTGCAGATGTTACAGCAGATGGTTCAAATGAAGCAACAACAACAATAGAGCCACCTCTCACAACTGCTTTAGCGGATGATAGTTCGGTTACTTATGACAACGTTCCTTTTACAGTTCATCTAACCAATGATATGCAAGAATTCGGAGTTGTAGGAGTTGATAAAGACGGAAACCATTTATACAAATTTGAATTTGATGTGGAAGAAACTTTATAATTTTATAACGAAAGGAGGATATATGCCAAAGAAAAAGAAGAAGAAAAAAGGCAAGAAGAAGAAGAAAAAAGGCAACAAAAAGAAAAAAAGAAAATAGATATTAGATGACGCAATATCTTGTGAAGTATTGGATCAATGTTGATATGTTGGCTGAAGAAGTAGTAGATAGCGAACACATTAACATTGATACTAATGATTTAGGAAAGTTTAGAAATCCTAGTAAAAATGCTAAATATAAAATATTAGATAGTATTAAGGTGCAACGAACAAGTTACGAAAAATATGACAAGAAGCTTAACATCAGGAGTAAAGACACATCTAGCAACAAATGAAATTAAACCTGTTCATTTGATTACGATTGGCTTTGGCACACCAATAAATATTACCGATTGCGTACACGATCTCACTTCAAGTATTTCAGGTTCTAGTGTTACCTATTCATCAAGTAGTTTTTTAGTTAATATTCCATCCTATTCAGAAGAAACTGATATTAATAAATCCAGTTTAACCATCGCATTATCCGGTGCAAATCAAACCTATATTTCAATCGCTTTAGCAGAAAATATAGTAAATGATGCTGTTACTATTTATCGAGCATTTTTAGATGCTAACAATGCCATTATTGCTGATCCTTTTTTATTATATAAAGGAACAATCGAAACGTATGCTATTCAAGAAACCAATACGGATTCAGTATTAAGTTTAAATATTGTTTCTCATTGGGCTGATTTTGAAAAGAGATCAGGAAGAAAAACAAACAATACATCCCAACAACGATTCTTTAGTGCAGATAAAGGCATGGATTTTTCAAGTGAAACTGTTTTAGATATTAAGTGGGGTAGAGCATAATGGGTTTTCCTAATCCTTTAAAAGCGGCAAAGTCATTTTTTTCAGGTGCTACTAAAGCCTTAAAAGCAGTCAAAGTATTTAAGTTTTTTTCTAAAATAAACCCTTGGGTTGCTCTAGCTGTCTTTGCGATTGGCTGGTTATACTACTCAACAAGAAAACCTGAAAGTCCTGACTTTGGAGATAGCGATTTTAATAATTTTGAAAAAGGTATTTTACTCAATCATCAATCCAACGATATGTCTATTCCTGTTGTTTATGGAATTAGAAAAGTGGGTGGTACAAGAGTCTTTGTAGAAACAAGTGGAACGGATAATGAATTTTTATACATAGGGTTAGTGTTATGCGAGGGCGAAATTGAAAGTGTAGATAAAATTTATGTTGATGACAAAGAAGTTACTTGGTCAGGTGCATTAGCAGATGATACTTTACGAACAGTAGATTCAAGCGATGGAAATTTTTATAAAGATAGTACAAGTTTAATTAGTGTTAAATGCCATTATGGAACAGATTCACAAGCACAATGCGATTTATTAGGTACATTATCCTCTTGGACTTCGAACCATAGATTAAGGGGGTTGGCTTACATAAGTTTAAAAATGAAATGGAATCAAGATGCTTTTTCTAGCTTACCAACTATTACTGCATTAATAAAAGGAAAAAAAGTAGTAGCTTACGATGGAAGTTCAGTCGCACAAACAGCCGCACATTCAGATAATCCGGCTTGGTGCTTATTAGATTATTTAACAAACGAAAGATATGGAAAAGGAATACCCATAGCCAATATTGATATACCAAGTTTTTATACTGCTTCAGGAGTTTGCGATACCGATGTTACTGCTTATGGTTCAACAACGATTGACGTAATGGATTGTAATGCAGTTGTGGACACCTCACGCAAAGTCCTAGACAATGTTCGAGAATTAACAAAAGGTGCAAGATCATTTTTACCTTTTTCAGCCGGTAAATATAAAATGATTGTTGAAACAACTGGATCAGCTTCTATTACTTTAACCGAAGATGATATTATTGGTGGATATAGTTTAGCAAGTGAAAGCAAATCAAATAAATTTAACCGAGTTATTGTTAGTTATGTTAATCCTGATCGTAATTATCAAGTGGATGAAGTCCAATGGCCTGAAATAGACGATAGTGCTTATACGTCAGCCGACCAACACGCAACAATGAAAGCCGCTGATGGTGGATTTTTATTAGAGGGAAGATTTGATTTTACAACCATTACAAGTCCATACCAAGCTTTAGAATTAGCAGAAGTAATATGTAGAAGATCAAGAGATTCAAAAGGGTTATCTTTAACAGTAGGATTTGATGCTTACGATTTAGCCATAGGAGATATTGTTAATGTTACTCTTTCTTCTTTAGGATATTCTGCAAAACCCCACAGAGTTATTGGCATTACTTTTAATGAAGATTATACAATAGATTTAAATTTAGTTATTCATCAAGATTCTCACTACACTTGGGCAACTAAAACACAAGCGACTGCAACACCAAGCACAACATTACCTAATCCTTATTCTGTTACTGCACCAGCTTCAGTTACATTAACTGATGAATTAGTCGAGTATTCAGATGGAGTAGTTTTAACTCGTTTGAATATTGTAGTCGGAGCAAGTACAGATAAATTTGTTCAATACTATCAAGTGGAAGCTAAACAAAGTACAGAATCAGATTATAAAATTGTAGCAAAAGGAACTCAATTATACCATGAAATGTTAAATGTAGTTGATGGAAAGATTTATAATGTAAGAGTTAAAGCCATTAACGCACTCGGAGTTTCTTCAACTTATACTTCTGAAAATCGGACTGTAATTGGTGCCACCGATACACCCTCTGATGTTTCTACATTATCAGTATCAATGGTTGGTTCAAATCAATTACAATTACAATGGACTCCTGTTACAGATTTAGATGTTTCATACTACGCAATTCGTTATCAAGACGTAACAAGCGGTGCTGGTTGGAACTCATCAACAAATTTAACCCAAGTCGTAAGAAGAAAATCTAATAATGTTACGATCAATGCTAGGACAGGAGCATTTTTAATTAAAGCAGTTGATAAGTTAGGAAACGAATCTGATAACGAGGCAATCGTTTATACAAATATTTCAGGACTCGAACACTATACAAATATCGGAACTTACAATGAAGAAACTGCTTGGAGTGGAACATTTGATGGCGACTGTGTTAAAGGTTTAGATTCTTCTGACATTCCCATAGCCACATTAGATACCATTACTTTATTCGATTCGACTGTGGGAGATTTTGATGATGCAGAGGGAGTTTTTGATTTAGGTGGAACAGATGCCACTTCCAACCCTACTTATTATGATTCAAATATTGAATCATCGGGAAGTTATATAGGAGCAAATACCATTTCACTAGACGCTATTTATGATGCAACTTTTCAGGCAACAATAGATATGATTACAAATGATTTATACGATCTATTTGATAGTGGTCGTGGAGCAAGTTCCTTTGATGATGCAGTTGGCCCATTCGATGGTACAGCACCCTCAAAATGCGATGCCTTTTTACAAGCTGGTTCTAGTGAGGGTTCTTTAGGTGCAATTACAAGTTATGCAGATATTTCGCAACAGGCGACCTTAAAAGGAAGATATTTTAAATTTAGGTTGAAATTGACGAGTGATGACAATAATGCTAGACCTGAAGTTTCTAGTATGCAAATCAAATTGGTACTAGAAAAAAGACTGGAAAGTGAAGAAGATGTTGAAAGCGGTGCTGGAGCAAAAGCGATTACTTATACCAACGCATTTTACGCAAGTCCGGCAGTTGGGATAGCCGCACAAAATATGGCAACAGGAGATTATTATACAATAACCAGTAAAACAAAAACAGGATTTACTATAACCTTTTATAACAATTCTGCGGCAGCACAAGATAGAACCTTTGACTATGTTTCAAAAGGATATGGTTTGAAATCTTAAAATTAATATGATAAACAAAAAAAGGATTAAAAAATTATGAGTACAGTTTCAGATTATACATTAGCGAATCAAGGTTTCTCGGCTTTTCGTAGCGAGCTAAATGATATTCTTGGAGCAATAAACACACTTAACGCAACGACTTCCGCACCAGCTTCAAAAGCGGCTGGTAGTTTATGGTTGGACACGACTTCGGCAACAACACCCACTTTAAAATTTTATGATGGATCAGATTGGATTTCACTTTGTACTTTTAACTATTCAGCGAATACTGTAAATTGGTTAGACAATACTGTTACTGCTGATTTAAGTGGGGATTCAAGTCCACAATTAGGCGGAAATTTAGATATTTTAGCTTATGGAATAACATCATCAAATACAATAATGCACCCAACACTTTCAGGAACAGGAAAGTCTTTGGTGTTTGGTTTTTAACAATAGGAGAAAAAAATGGCAAGTGAAGTATTAAAAGTAAAACTACATGCAACACTTTCAAATAGTGAAGCAGATATTCTCACAGCAGCAAGTGGTCATACTTATACAATATTAAGTATTACGTTTTGCGAAACTGGAAATAATGCCGAACTTTTTGATTTATACATTCGTGATGATGCTGGTTCTAGCGATTACTGGATTTATAAACAACAAGCAATCGGAGCTTATGAAACTTTCGAACATACTGGTCGAATAGTTTTAGAAGCATCAGATGTGTTGTCAGGTATAACTGCATCTTCAGCAGATATTGACGTAGTTGTTACTTATTTAGATCAGACATTATAGGAATCCAATATGAGTGGCATAACAGGAAGCAAACTCAATGTTAGAGGTTCTGGAATTGTTGCTAAACTTGGCACAGATGGTCAGGCATTAACAAGTTCTGGTGTTGGAGTAACGGCAGCTTTTGAAGACCTTGCTGGTGGTATATCCTGGCAAACCATTGTTACAGGTTCAACAATGACTGCAGTAGCTGGAAACGGCTATTGGGTTGACACATCATCCAATGCTTGCACAATCACATTACCAGCTTCAGCAAGTGCTGGAGATACAATTATATTTACGGACTACGCTAGAAATTGGGGAACCAATGGCATTACCATAGATTCAAATGGTTTGAACTATCAAAGTAAAGACGACACTTTTACAGTTGAATACGGAACAGATGGCATGACCCTTGCTATTACTTACATGAACGCAACACAAGGCTGGGTGCCTACTATTGATGAGGCTGTTACTGATGCACCAACCACAACACAAGGA
>Ga0208641_1000690_pt1 | contig 19145 bp, 21 predicted proteins | sample ETN02SmetaG_2_FD_185789 | JGI IMG/M metagenome (GOLD analysis project Ga0208641, IMG submission 185789) | Marine microbial and viral communities from oxygen minimum zone, Eastern Pacific Ocean - ETNP2014F10-02SV253 (SPAdes) (version 2) | ecosystem: Environmental > Aquatic > Marine > Oceanic ... | reverse complement strand
CACATCGGGGGCGGTTGCGGCGATGGTCACGAACGGCGCTAACGCCGTGCGTGTCCGTTGGGGTACACCGACTGCATCCGTTGGGCACTATTTGAATCCGTATTCGGTGCTTGACCTGTACAGCGACGATCTCAGCGATGTGAAGTTTATTCGTGTGACATCGGATTCAACAATCCATGTCACTTACTTCGGGTAGGTAGTTATGCCAAGGCTTTCCCAGCGTGTAGATCAGGTTTCTACGGGGGATATTTCTGGTGTCACGGCGGGCACGAACATCTCAGGCGGGGGAACCAGCGGGACAGTCACCGTAAATCTTGCTGTTGATGCTGCCGTTGATATGGGAACTGACGGATCTGGCGTGGATGTGACGTTCCATTCCGCTACCGCTGGCGACAACATGCTCTGGGATGCCAGCGATGAGAAGTTGGTCATCACAGGCACCGACGGGGCGAACGCCTTGGAGGTGGCCGACGGTGATGTCGAGATCACCGACCAACTCACTGTTTCAGGTGGTCTGGTAGCCCCTCTCCAGACCAATGCCCAGACAGGTACGACGTACACGTTTGTTCTGGCTGACGCTGGGAAGTTGGTTACTTCATCGAACGCCTCGGCGCAGACGCTCACGGTGCCGCCCAACTCGTCTGTTGCTTATGCAACTGGTACTCAGATCATTGTGGCGGCTCTGGGGGCTGGGGCTGTGACGGTGGCTGCTGGCGCTGGTGTGACTTTGCGGTCGAAAGATGATGCTTTGGAGATTGGTGGTCAGTATGCGGCGGCTAGTTGTGTGAAGGTTGCCACCGACGAGTGGCTGGTATTCGGGGCGCTCGCCTAGGGGTTTGTGATGGGCCGTCGAACCTTGGATCCGCGTGGAATGGGCGCACCGTTGATTGATCCGTTTGTGCAGTTTCAACCAGCGGTCGCTGCTCCTGTGGCCCCTGTGGCTGCTGCGACGACTCCGAGGGCTGTTGCGGCGGCGGCTGTACCGCAGTCTGTTGCAGCCGTTCAGGCTGCGGCTCCGTATGTTCCTGCTCCGTTTGGTCGTGGTGGTGCGGGTGATCGCACTGCCGAGTTGTTGCGGTCGTTGGCGATGAATCAGTTTGCCCGTGAGCAGGTTGGTCGTGTGCAGGCGACTGCGTTGGATGATATGGGGCGCAGGTTTGGGGATTTGCGTCGCCAGATTTCTGGGGGAATGAATCGGCGTGGGATGTTGGATTCTGGGCAGCGTGATCGGGCGTGGCGCAGGTCGTATGCCGATGAGGTTCGTGATGTGGGCCGTTTGGGTGACGCGTTTGATTCGCAAAGGTTCCAATACGATTTGGGTGATTTTGGTGCCGAGGGGACGTATGCGAACAGTGGGTTGGCTGCGTTGCAAAATGATGTGGAGCGGCGTGCGGCTGCGGCTGCCGATATTCGGGCTGCGAGGGTTTAGCCGTGGCTGGTCGTTCCGACATTGGGGCTTCGGCTGGGTTGTCTGTTCCTGATCAGTCCGTTTGGAACGGTAGGACGATCAAACGTGAGGATCGCCCGCTGTGGAATCAAAACGAAATAAATCAGGCGGTCATGGAGGCTGTGAATCGAGGCAATTATCCTCAGCCTCAGGTTGCCCAGTATGACCAACCAATCAATAACACTTGGAAGCCTGATTGGTTGGATACGGCCGACAAGTGGATTGGGAACAAGGCAGCCGATTTGGCTTCACGCGTCGGTGAAGGAGTCAAGAGTGTTCCTTTTGGCGCTGAGGGTTCTCGGGCTGATCGTGCCCGCGATTGGTTAGTTGATAATGCTGGCGATTGGTTGCCGTATGCGGCTGCCCCCGTAACGGGTGGTTTGTCGCTGGGGCCGACGCTGAGTGGCCCTGCTGCGGATGCTGCGACGGCGACGGCTGATTGGTTGTTTGCGGCACCAACGCCAACTCAGGAAGAAATTGATACGGCCACGGATGGGCGTGATTGGTCCCCACCGACCATTGAGGGTGCGGCTGCGACTGCGGCTGCTCATCAGGCAGCCGCTGCCGCTGCTGCCGCTGGTGGCGGCGCAGGTAGCGGTGGCGGTACAGGCGGGGGGACTGGCGGCAAGGGCGGCGGCGCGGACGGCGACGGGGGTCCAGACACTGGCACAGATGTCGGCGACGGGGGTCCAGACACTGGGCCAGACCCTGCTGGGCCTGAGACTCCCACTGTGGAGGATCTGGTTGATGAACTGTTCGTAAATCTGGTCGATGACGCTGAGAGTGCTTATGTCGCGGCGGTGGAGTTTTACGATGGCCGTGAAAATGTTTTGGGTCAAAACATTTTGGACATGGAGGCGTTGCGGCGCGCTGGGATAGTTGATGCCGCTGAGGCACAACGCAAGGCGTTGTTGGAGTTGCAAAGGACTCGCACTGAACGCCTGAGGCTGGATGAGATCGCAGCCACGGGTCGTCTGGGAGAACTTGAAGGTTTCCGTCGCACTCAGGAACAAAATGTTTCTGATCGGATTCGTGACCGTGGCGCTGGTGTGCGTTCAGATTTTGATTCTCGGATTGCTGTCGCTGAGGCTGCGTTGGCGGCTTTGGGGATTACGTCGGCTCCTGAGTTGGATGCTGCGGGTTCGTTGGGTGGGGCATTGTTGGATTCGCAGGCTGGTTCTCAGCAGGCGTTGACGGACAGGTTCCGTGTCGCCAATGAGCATGCTGCCGTGGATCGCGGCATGAACCTTCAGGGCACATATCAGCAGGCGGCTATGGCGTTGGCTGATTATTTGTGGGATGCGAATCGTCAGAATGATGCTGCGGAGCAGGCTGGCCTTCAGGGGTTGTCTGAGGGTGTGTTGGGTCAGCAGCAGGAACTTGAGAACACGTTGGCTAATAGCCGTTTCAGTGCTGGTCAGGATTTGCGGTCGCAGGTTGGGGCGTTTGATCCTGTGACGGGGCAGCAGATCAATCCTATGGGTGGCAGTCTGGGTGCACAGAATTATGCGCAGTTGATTCAAATGCGTCAGGAGGCAGATGCTAAGGCCGAGGCTGAGGCTCAGCGTCAAGCCGAATTGGCTCGTCAGGCTGGTTTCTACGGGTCGGTTGGCAATTACATGGGGTTGAATGAGGGGGCCGCTCAGGGCTTTGGTGAGACTGGGTTGTTGCCGTCGCTGTTCGACTCATTGTATGGGCCACAGTCTGGGTCGTCTACCGAGAACATGGTTCCCGTAGAGTTGGATGATGGTGAAAAGTACTTCCTAACGCCGAAGGATTACTTGAATTGGCAGCAGGATATTGCCAATAGCCAGCCTTTGAATCTGGTTCCGATGATGTTTGAAGGGCAAAAGATTATGATGCCGATTGATAAGGCAACCGATCCGATGGCTCTCAAAGAATTCCTTGCGCTAGGTTAGCGGATGGCTCCGCGATCTCGTTCAGAGTTCGTCGCAGCCATCTCCAAAGATGGCGTGCGTCGCGGCGGTGCAGCGTCGAACTCGGCTCCCCCAATCAATTTGGCGGCTATGGCCGCTGCTGTACAGCCAAACATTCTTGATCCTGTGGCACCGCCTGCCCCGAAACCCGATGGCGGGTTTCTGGGTCCGTTGGGTAAAGCCATTGAAATCATTGATACTCCGCGTGCGGCGATTGTGTCTGGTGTCAAAGAGTTGACGGACATGTTTCAGGGGGAGGGCTTCTCGGCTTCTGATTGGTGGGATCAGACTGCCGACAACATGATGTTCGGGGAGGTGCTTGAGGATTGGGATCTAAAGACTGGTAACGGCTGGTTGGATGCCGCTATTGGTTTTGTGGGTGATGTGGCGTTGGATCCGTTGACGTATTTGGCTCCTGCGTCGTTGGCTTTGCGGGGGGCGCGGAGTGGTGAGACTGCGTTGGCTTTGACTTCTAAGGCTGAGGAGTTGCGCAAACTTGCGAAGGCTGCGAGTGCTTCTGGTAAGACGGCTGAGGCTGCGAAGTTGACTGAGCGGGCTTCTAAGTTGACTTCTGCGGCTGTGAAGGTCACTCAGTCCAAGGGGGCTAGTACCGCTGCTGGTGCTGAGGCGTTGGCTGAGATTGGTTTGGATGTTGGGTGGCGTTCCACGGTATTTGGCACGGGCCGTGTGGGGCGCGGTTTGGTTGAGAAGCCGTTGAATGTGTTGTCTGGTGGCAAGTTGACGAAGGCGTTGGATGTGCGTCGTGCCCGTCAGGTGCCTGAGTGGATTGGCGCAATCAAGGTTGGGGCATCGGCTGATGAGGTCGCTGACGCTATGAGGTTGTTGCGCGCTGGGGACACGGCGACGTTCCGTGGCTTGTCGGAGGGTGTGCGTGTTGCTGCGCAGCGTGCTTCCAAGATGCCTGTGCAGTCGAAGCGATTTTTGGGTGTGGTTCCTGATTTCATTGCGAAGGATGGCGTGTTGCCTTGGGGCACGAAAATGATTCAGGCGGTGTTGCCAGCGCCGGGTCGCGCTCTTAGGGCGGCGACCCAGCGCGGCATGATCAAGACGTTGGATGCTGCTTTGAACACGAAGCAACCGATTCGTGCTTTGTTGAGTTCTAAGAATCCTGACATGGTGTTGTCGGGTATTGAGTTGCGGCGGGCGAACAATGGTCGTATCAGGGTTTCTTCTCAGTTCAAGACTCAGTTGGAGCCTTTGATTGAGGATGTGGTGTTGACGGCTAAGCGGTTCGGGGTCACTGGTACGGATTTGCAGTTGGCTTCTGAGATGCCGTTTTTGGTTCCGTCTGGGCCATTTGGGGTGGCTTTGAATCCGAATCTGCCTGCTGTGTTCAAGTCGATGTCGTTCAAGGATGCTCAGGAGTTGCATGGCAAGTCCCGTGCGTTTTGGGATTTGGCCCGTGAGACGTTCAATGATTTGGCGGGCGAGGAGGTTCTCAAGGGGTTTGCTGACGATATGTATGCGGCAAGGTTCTTGTCGGATGATGGTCGTTGGTCGGTGTTCAATAGTCAAAGTGGCCGTGGTGGGATTCCGTTGGGTGGCAAGCAGTCGCCGTTGCATCGCCGCACCTATTTGACGGTGACGGATTTCCGTCAGCAGTTGAATGAGTTTGTCGAGGAGCAGACGAAGCGGTCGGCATCGGGGGTTCGCCGCACGTTGGCTGATTTGACTGAGGAGGAAGCGAAGCAGTTTGATGCTTTGTTTCGTGCGTCGGGTGTAACGGATGAGTTCATGGGTGTGCAGTTGGCATCGGCTCGGGAGGGTGTGTCGGTTCGGCAGCAGATGATTGCTATTGGTGGGAATCGGGTCGGGGTCGATGTGTTTACCGATATGTATGAGGGCGATTTTTTGAAGGTTGGTTCACGGTATTTGCGTTCGATGGCTGATGAGGCTGGGCGTATGCACATGGTGAATCAGTTGGCTGATAGTGGCGTGTTGTTCAAGGATCCGTCGGTGTTTATGGGTGACCGTTTGGCTCGGTTGACATCGGCGTTGAAGTCAGCAAGTAACAACTTGAGCAGTGCCCAGTCGAAGGCGGCGGTGATGGCGCAGGCCGCTGAAGAAGGTGTTGATAATGCTGGGCAGCAGCAGGCGGCGTTGTTGGCTGAGGTATCTATTCTTCAGGATCGGGTCAGCGGGTTGGTTGCTCAGGCTGATGGTGCCCGTGATGCCATTTTGGAGGGTGGGGCACGGTACGCGGAGGTGCTGCAACCGTTGACGACTGAGGCCAACGAGGCCGCTGCCGCCTTGGCATCAATTGATGAGTTGTTTTCTACGTTGCAGGCGTTGAACAGTCGGGTGACTGGTGGGGCGACGGGGACTGGTGATTGGATCACTGTTTCGTTGACTCAGCAGATTCAGGATGTTGAGGCGGCTATTCGTTCATTGAATGCTCGCACGGCGACTGCCGCTGGTTTGGATGATTCTGTACAGCAACTTCAGGACATTCTCGGTGTGTTGCGGGGGCATGATCCGTCGTCTGCTGCGAACTCCCAGATCAAGGATTGGTCTGGGAAGATGAAGAGGGTCGAGGCACTGACGGCGAAGGTCGGTGACGCGGGCGCAATTGTTCAGGGGGAACAAGGGTCGATTGCTGCGCGGCAGGCTGAGTTGGTTCAAAAGATTGATGATTTGGCTGTGGGTCGGGGCACGGTGTTGGATCCTGAGGCGGTTGCTGCTGTGGATGAGGCGTTGGAGGCTGCCACTGGGGTGTTGGAAGAGGCTCAGGCTCAGGTGGCTCGCCTTGAGGGAGAGTTGGGTGTCAGGTTTGCGGCTGGGGCACCTGAGGCCACTAAAGCCCAAGTCAAGGCTGCCAAGGATCAACTAGATATTTTCAAAAATGATCGTGAGGAATTGTTCAAGCGGCTTCAGGAGGTGCGGAAAGCGTATGGTCGCAACAGCGAGGATGCTGTCGAGATGGCCGAAGAGTTGGCTGACCTTGATCTGCGCCTCGCTTCCTTCAAGGCAGCAAATAAGGAGTTGTTGGGGCGACCTACCCCCAAGTCTGGTGGCGGCATGACTCGCAAGGCGCGTGCCGCCAAGGAAGAAGAGTTGGCTGCTTCTAAGGCTCGGGTCGGTGAGGGGCAAACGGCGGTCGCTAAGGCTGAGGCGGCGAAGGCTGCTTTGATTGGGTCTGAGGAGGCCGCTGAGAATGTAAGGGTTGGCGCTCAGGCTGTTGAGTCGCAGCGGGTGTTTGATGAGGCCATGCTGGGGCCTGTGGGTGCGGACGGTAAGCGTCCTTATTCATTCAGGGGAGATGGGCGGTACGGCGACGCTCCGAAGGTTGTTCGCACGGCGGGCACTCCGAAGGGTGAGGCGTTCCAGCCGACTGGGGTTCCTTTCCGTGTCAATAAGGTTGGTAAGGTTGTCCCGAACCAGCCGTTCAGGGCTGAGCCGAAGCCTGTGACTCGTAGGGTTCCTGAGGGCCAGTTGGGGATTGAGAACGCGATCAATGAAAATAAGCGGTTGGCTCAGCGGGAGTATGAGGCTGCCGCTGAGTTGCTCAAGGTTCGCCAAACGGTGGATGCGTCGGTGGATGCGGCTAGGGCTGAGGTGTTGGACATTGAGGCGCAGATTCAGAGGATGCGGGCCGATATTCGTTTGGCGACGGATTCTGATTCTTTGACTCAGCGCATGTCGGCGTTGGACAATACGCATGCGGCTGTCAAAGAGTTCAATGATTTGCGGGCGTTGCGGGGCTTTCAGGAAATGTATTCGTCTCGGATAAATCAAACGTGGGGCGGTCAGGCGAAGCAATCGTGGGGCGGCGAATCGGCGAGGCCGTGGGGCATGTCGGGTTATGAAATGGTCGCGTCGAAGCGTGAGGACGCTGAGTTGATGAACGCTGTGTTCCAGTCGTTGTACCGCGTCAATGATGAGTCGGCGATGAAAGACTTTTTCTCCAAGTACGACAAGTTCATGGGCTGGTGGAAAGCCGGGGCTGTATCCAGCCCCGGCGGGTTCTCCATGAGGAACTTCCTTGGGGGGTCTTGGATCAATACCCAGATTGCTGGCGTGGAGATGGGGCAGCATTCCAAGGTGTGGGGTATGTACAAGTTGGCGCTGAAGGAGGGCGATGGCGATTTGCTGCTTGGGGCTAAGCGTCTAAGGGAGGCTGGTAAGGCTCGTCGCTTGAAGGGCACGTTTGGTATCAACAGGTTCCGTAACGCTGATGCTGCGGATTGGGACATTTTTGACCAGATTGTTCAGTCGGGGGTTGCTAGGTCGGGTCAGGTTGCTGGCGAGATTGATACGTCGTTGGAGTCGTTGCAGAAAATGGTTTCGGTGGGTGGGAGGCAGTTGGGACGGATAAATCCTGCTTCCAGTGAGTTCATTCCGTTCTATCAGTTGCGCAACGTCAACGAGCAGGTTGAGTTCATGTTGCGTGGGGCGTTGGGGATGGATGTGATGCAGAAGGGCGGTACGTTGGATGACGCTGTTGAATCAATCCTGAAGTACCACTTTGATTACTCGCCTGAGTCATTGACGTTGACTGAGCGCCACATTCGGCGCGTCATTCCGTTCTGGCGTTGGCAGAAGAACGTGATCCCAGTGTTAGTTGAATCAATGGGTCGCAAGCCGCAGGCGTGGAGCCGTCTGTTGCAAGCGAAGAAAGAGTTGGAGTTGGGTTCTGAAGGCGAGGGTGTTGTTCCTGATTATTTCGCTGAGAACTGGGGTGTCCGCTTGCCGTTCACTGCTCAGGGCAATCAGGTGTACACGTTGCCTGATATGCCGTGGCGGTCTTTGGTGCAGATCACGAAGGAACCTACGTCGCCTATGCGAACCATTGGTGAAATGATGGCTCCACCCCTAAAACTCCCGATTGAGATTTGGTCCAAAAAGCAGGTATTTGCAGACATTCCATTTACGGGCAGGTTTCAGCAGGCTCCGATTGTGTATGACAAGATTCCTTTCTTGATGGAATCGTTGGGTGCGTTGGGGAAGGCTAAAAAGAACTCCAAGGGCGAGTGGAAGATTCGTGATCACGACATTTACATCATGGATCAGATGATGCCGTTTCTGGGTAGGTTCCGCAGGATGGCACCGAATGAGAGTCGTTACGAGTCTCGGGTTGTGACTACATGGTTGTCTCAGGTGTTTGGGATTTCTGTACGGCTAAATACTAGGCATGAGAAGGCGAATCAGATTCGCCGCAACAATGAAGATTTCTCGGAGATGATGCGTGACAAGATTGATTCGGAACTGAGGAACATCTAGTGGGTATGGAGGCTAACGATGCATATGCGGCAAGGTTCTTGTCGTTTGTGTCTCGGGAAACGTGGGGCGGGTTGGTTTCGCGTGACAGGTTGCGTCCGTTGGATCCGTCGAAAGTTGCAGGCATTGTGGTGCATCATACGACGGGTTCTCAGATTGAGCCTGACAGGATGATTGCTGCCCATGACCGTTATCACCATGTGACGCGTGGTTGGGCTGGTGGTTTGGCTTACAACTGGTTGGTGTCGGCCGATGGCCGCATCTGGGAGGGTCGTGGCTGGAATCAGGGCGGTGCGACTAAGGGTTGGAACGATAAAACGGTGGCTGTTGCCTATCTGGGGGATTCCAATGTTGATTGGCCTGTGGATGCTCAGGCTGCGATGCGGGTGTTGTTGTCGGAGGTTTTCCGTCGGTACGGGGTTGGTTTGTGGCTAAAGGTGCATTCTGATTTCAAGGCCACTGATTGTTGTGGGGGTCCGTTACGGGACTGGATCCGTGGTTTGGACTTGGAGGCCCTCAGAGGGGCTGTAAATGGCTCTGAGAGCGTTTCTGGTATACGTGGACAGTCTGGGTGGACAGGTTTCCATGAGTTTCTATGGGAGTTGCGGAAACTTGTGGCTGTGAAGCCGTTGCGTAGATGGCGCAAGAACCACAAATGGTGTGTTATGGCGGTACAAGCAAGGTTGAACGACTTGGGTTTCGATGTTGGGAAGGCCGACGGTGTGTTTGGCCGTCGCACCAAGCAGGGTGTTCAGGCGTTCCAGAACGCTCAGTGGCATATGCGCTCCAACGGCATTGTTGGTACTGCGGTGTGGGATGCCTTGTTTGTTTCCTGATCGGGACAGTGCAGTCAACTCTATAGGAGGTTGATTGTGCCTGATTCTGATGAGTCCGTACCTGAAGTTGATGAACCTACGGTTTCCGATAGGGAGGAGCCGTCGCTGGTGGCTGGGCTGCTCAGAGAGATGGGTTACGGCAATGGCGCTTTTCGACCACGAACTTTCGGCAAATAGGAGATGGATATGGATTGGAACGATGCACTAGAGCGGGCGGTGTGGACCGCTGTTGAATCAGGGTTGGCGGTGCTGGTCGTGACGGATTGGTCAACTTGGGAGGCGGCGATGGTTGCGGCTTCAGCGTCGATGATTGCGGCGATCAAGGCGTTTGCCCGAGCGCGGTTGAACGAACGTTAGGGTTTCGGCGTGGCTGATCAAGATATGGATGTCGCTTGGGCGACATTCATGCACGATCAGGGCGAGGACATCAATCGGTGGGTCGCTGATTCTTTAGAGGAGGCCCGCGAAACTTTTGATTTCCATGACGGCACTCACATCAAATGGGTGGATGATTACAACATCGGGTTTCTGATCACGATGAATAGCGACGAGGTTTCGTCGTTGTTGTCGGCGTGGGATGAAGCGCACGCTGGAAACATTATTGCCGCTGAATGGGTGATGGATCGGTGTGCTGCGTTGTTTGGGATGTTGGAAGCAGCGTCGGAACTGGACGTTGATTAGTTGGGGTGTGTTCCACCCCAACCGTCGCCCTTGAATGAGATTGCTGGCGGTGTGAAGATTCGGTCCATTGGGGTTCCACAGGATACGCAACTTTCATTGTCGGCATCTGCGATGATGCGACGGGTTATGTATTGCAGGGCACAGTTGGGGCAGCGGTACAGGTAGCGGGGCATGGTTACTGCGGCTTTTGGGTCAGCATGAATAGCCCCCATTCCAGCATTCCTGCGAGGACGGCGTATCCGCACAGGTCGTAGTAGGTGTCTGCGACGGGTTCCACGGCGGGAACTTCTTTGCTCTTTAGGTTTCTGAGGCGGGCGAGTTTGTCGTTGCAGCGGATCACGATGCCTTGGTGGCCGAATGCTGCAATGTTGTCGTACCCGTAGTCGTGTTGTTTGTTGCTGAGCAGCGTCATTAGTTCCATTGGGTCAACGATGCCGTTGGATTCCCGCAGTGCTGATCCCAGCAGATCAGCCCACCACCCCAGCGATGGCGTGGATGGGAACAGGTCTTTCGCTTCGGCCATTAGTTCATCGAGGGTGGGTTCAAAGTTGGGTGCCCGTAGTTCCTGCAAGGCGCGGAACGCCCATACGGATCCTTCTTCCCAGTTTTGTACGGCGCTCAGTGACGGCATCCCTATTGGGATGACTGATTTCGGTGTCGGTGTTGGTTCAATCATTTCTTGTATCACGGGGTATTCCACCAGTGCCTTTCGCAGTCGGGTAAGTATCTGATCGCGTTGCCGCGCCATTGATGTTTTGGGTATGTGCATGCAGCGCGCTACGAATCTGAGACTTAGCCGCACGAAATAAAGCATGTAGATGACCCATGCGTCGTCGTCTGGGAGTCGATCTAGTTCCAGACGGATAGCGAACTCCAGCCGTTCCCTGCGTTCCCAGTCGTCGGCGTGGGACGAGTTGGGGGGTTCCTCCATCAGAACCCCCAGTATTGATTCGCCGTTGTCGGTGACGAACTCGGGTCGCCCTGCGTCCATTTGTGCTGCGACCCAATGTAAGGCTGCGGGGTCGTATGCCGATGTGCGCCTGTCGTAGACCTCTAAGCGATCTGGGTTGCGGTCGCCCCATGAGTAATTGCCTACTGCCACGGCAGCACCGATGGGGTGAAACGGAGGTACGGCTTACGCCCCTCCGAATAGGCTCCCAACGATGCTTTCTCGGACCCAGCGATGCGCATCAACTCATCCACGGGGATGGTGCACCATTGTTCGCGGTCGCGGGACCAGATGAATAGGTGCACAGGTAACAGCGTTTGCCAGAAGGCGAGCGCGGTCAGTTTCTCTATTTTGACTTTCAACCCGTTGCGGCCAATGCCTTGGCATTCAACGAACCTGTCTATTTGCATGTAGTCGGGGATGTTGCGCAACGCCAACGGCAGCGTTGCGAATGCTGCACCCCACGGCGGCAGGTTGAATCCCATCCGAACCCAGTCGTCGTGAGTTTCCTCAAACTTGGTTTCGGCTTCTTCACCCATCATCGCCATGCGTGTCGGCCAAGGCAGATCGGAGAACGCCATATCAGGCTTTCCTCCCCGTGATCTTCATTACTTGACGGTCATTTGGGAACGCTGCATCTTCGCCCTGAAGGCCGTCGAGCAAACTTTTGAAATAGTTGTCGATGTCGCCTGTCAACGAGGTGGTTGTGTCGTCAGCCAGTTCCTTCACGTACACGTTGATTCGGTCTTTATGAAAGGTCGCTGATACGGACACGGGGCCAGTGAATGTCGGTCCACCTGATTCGATCCATGCCTGTTGTACGGCATCCTCAAAGATGTGGGCAGCGGCGGGCGTGTATGCCCGCCCGCGCTTAGAGAACCGTGGCCTCGGCTTCGCTTTCGGCTTGAGCCGAATGATTACGCGATGTGATTTCACTGGGTGTTGGCATCCATCTCTCCCAGTTGAGGTTGGCTGTACACGGCGCGGGCGTGACTCACTAGGTCACGGATTCTTCGTGCGCCGTCTGCGCGGTGTGTGAACTTGCCTCCATGACGATTGTCCAGTTCCGCTACAAGGATTTCTATGCTGTTGTTGTCGTACTCCTGTCTGAATAATTCGCACGCAAATGCGTGCAGCATTTGGGATCGGTCGTAAACAATTTTGTCGCCGCGTTGAACTGCCTTGGGGCCGTGGTCCCAAATGTGGGCTGCTAGTCCTGTTAGTTCGGAGTCGTGGCGCGACTTTTGCAGGCGTTGCCGTGTTGGTCGTTGCGGTTCGGGGGGTTTGGGTGGCACCCAGCGCCTCGCTGTTTCTCTGAGTGCTTCGGCGCTGCCTAGATTCTCCAGTGCGGTGTTGACGAACTCATCTAGCGGGTATTCGCCCATCGTTGGGGTCACCATTACTTGACGGCCAGCGGGGCGTACTCGCGGGTAGGGCAACCTGAGGCCGTTGCCCCACCCGCCATCCGTTGTGGTTTGTTTCGGATACACCTCGGTGGTGGGTGCATCAACGATCTGGCAAGCCGCCAGCATCGCTGTGCGCATCTGCTCGGCTGGCATCCAATCTTCAATGAATACCCATAGGTGCACGCCTTTGGATCGGCTGAGTTCTATCCACGATGGAATTTCCAGTTCGTGTAGGACGGCTGACACGTTCAGGGCGTGAATCATTGAATCGTGGTCGCCGATGTCCCAGTCGATGGCTCCCCAGTGCACCATGTCGCCTGTGTCGGTGGGTCGAATCGGGTACACGCCGATGGGGACGGCTCCGTCTAGGTGCCGTTCAACGGCGGCTTCTAACGATGAGCCTGTTGCGTCTACGGGTTGGTCGTCTATTTTCCACGGTCGGAATACGCCGTCTAGGTCGCGGGCGAGTCTGCCACCTGCGAATAGTTGAGCGAACCGTGCGGTAATCATTAGAACGATCCAGCCGCCATCCAGTACACGGCTACTACCCCCGCAGCAGCAATGATGGCGATCACTGCCATTAGAAGTTGCCCCATTCGCGGTCCTCGTAGTCATCGACTGTGGGTTCACGGATCTGACCGCAATTCGGATCCATAATCATTTCGGCATCACGGCACCGATATGGGGGGCGCTTGTTTTTACACAAGTTCAGTTGAATCACGTTTTCTAAGGTGGCTTTTTCGCGGTCAGAAATGTTTGCAGCATCCTTGGGGCGATAGCACTCCAGCACGGCAACTGATTCGGCTTCGCCGCCGAATCTGCCACCGTGGATCCCAGCAGGTCCACCTCTGGCACCTGCGCCTCGGCCCGTCTGATGCAGCACAATTAGCGGTACATCAGCGTCCTTGGCGAACCTCTTTGCTGATTGGGCTTTCCCTGCGACACCGTTTGCGTCGGCATCACCAACCATTAGTTCCAGAAAGTCCAGCACACAGGCCGATGGCGGGCGACCCCAGTATTGTTCGGCTTCGTGGATGCCTCTGAGCATGGATGCAAACGTCAATGATTGGTCGTTGATTAGCACACGGTCCAATAGGCCACCTGCGACGTTGCGGAGTTCACGTTCCGCTGCTGTGGATCCTTCGCGCAGTGCTTCTTCCATGTCGGCGGCGTTGCGGCCCATTGCGATGCATGCAAGTTTCTGCACGACAAGTTCGCGTGGCTCATCGGGGCTGTAGAACACGCATGTGAAGTCCGCTGACCTTTTCAGGTTGTGGACCATCATGTTGTATGCGACTGTGGACTTGCCTTGGTGGGAACGCCCTGTCAGTAGGAACATGTCCCCGCGATCCAGCCCTGATGGGAAGCACAGGTCGATTGGCTTGAAGCCTGTTTGGAATGCTGTGTCACTGTTCAGATAGTGCACGTAGTCATCCACGGCCGATGAGGTCGGCGTGAAGTATTCCATTGGCTTTGTCGGCACAGTGGGGGCGGCTCCAGCGTCGGACTGGGAGTTATCCGATGTGGAGGGCTGAAGCCGCCCCTTGATCTGTTCCGCACTCAAAAGTTGAGCGGACATGGTGGTGGTCGCCTAGTTGGCGAATGACCCCACATGGTCGTAAATGATTGCGCCTGAGTCGTCAACGAAATGATTGCGAATGTCCTCAGGGCAGTCACCGAAAAACAACTTCGTGTCTGTTTTCTTGTGCTTGAAGTACGGGGCCTTCGGGGACCATGCACCCGACTCGATGCGGTCACGGTTGTCGAAATACTCCGACTTCGGGTCATCGACCTCAATCAGATGGACCCACAACGCGGTTGCCTCTGAGTTGGTGCGTCCCTTGCGGGGCGGTGTGGACGGTCGGCTGGGTGCGCTACGGGGCGCAGCAGCCTTCGCTGGTGCTGTGGCCTTCGGACGACCAGTAGGTTCGGGAACGCTGCTTTTCAGCAACCTCATTACACGACCGTCGTCGTCGTGTGACCACTCCACGCCTGCCTCTGTGTACGCCTGCGCCTTGACCATGCGGCCCAGTTCCTCGGCCTCCTGTACCAGTTCAGGCTGGCTCAGGGTCGGGTCCACGACCTGCGAGATGGAGAGGCGGTATTCCTCGTTCTCGTAGTTGCCTGTGGACAACTTGGTGGCGAATGTTACGTTGATAACACTCTGCTGTTGCTCTGTCATTGGATCTCCTAATCTTTGTGGGGGTTGTCGGACAGATCTATGGGGTGGCCGTGGGCGCGGCGCACAATCGCGGGGTTGCGGGCAGCCCATGCCGTGACGGCCTTGCGAGTCGTCTCTGATGGAGACTCCAACCCAACTCTCAGCAACAGCCGTACAGCCGCTCTAAGACGGATTGTTTCAACAGGCCCCATCGTGATGATGTCGTCGCCGCGATATTCGTAGTGGTCGTAGGATCGACCGAACAGATCGGGTCTGCGTTCCCACAGCCGACGCATGTTGTATGGCTGCGCCATCAGTCCCCGTCCTTCATCTTGTCGTAAGCGGCATCGGATGCGTCCATGTCGTCAGCGAACCCGTCGGGGTATTCGTCGTCCCAGTTGTCATCTGGGGCTTGCAACCACCGTTCCCGCAATTGGTGAATGGTGCGATCCTCGGGGCCTACCACGGCTCCCCCTTCGGGTAGAACTGGCCTCGGCAGGTGTCCCATGCCGTGCACCACTTGGGTGAGCAGTACCATGAGTTCCATGCTTGCGGCCACACCTTCAAGGGTGCGGCCACCAGATCAGCCAATGCCCTGCACTTGTCTCTCAGGGCAGCCCAGTCGGCTTCGTCGCGGGTGATGTGAACCCAGTGGACATCGCCGTTGCACAACATGCAGAGGTCGAACTTCTTGGGCGACCAGTCGCCTGTCTCAGACGCGACTGCGTAGGAATAAACCGTTGATTGGTTGTCCCAGCGTTGTTTCTCCCATCGGGCGTATGGCTTCGATGGGTTCTTCCAATCAATGATTCGATCTGATTGAACCCAATCCATTGTTCCCGTCAACCAAATGCGACGTTCCTCATCTTCATCTAGCAGTACACGGAACTGACCTTCAACAGAGGTGGGTACTTCCAGATTGGGGAGGACCTCCCAATACCATGCTTCAAAGTTCAGTCGGGTAATGGCTTCGACCTTGAAGCGGTCATCTCGCCATACCTCCACGGCTGCGAACTCTGTCTCCATGCATTCTTCAAGTTGCGTGTCGGCTATATCAATCGGGGTCGCTTCCCCGTGGACCAGCATGTCGTTGCCAACCAGTTCAATCGCTGCATGAACAGCGTTCCCTCGTGCCATGTCAGACGTTGTTGGCTCAATGATTGGGGCGCGGTATCTGCGCCTCGTCGCCTCAAGGCACTTGTCGGCCATCTCGAGGTCTGATTGTCTGAATGAAATATCAATCTTCACTGTCTACCCTGCCTTATCGGCCCTGTGGAGCCACTGGTAGAACCGCATCTTCGGCACATGCACTCCGTCTACAACTATCTCGGCAGCGTCGCCGTGACCAGACAATCTCGCAGCGCGTGAATCAATCAGTTCGTTCCACACGGTGGCCTTTACGGGTTGACGGCCTTCACGTAAAGCGTTGCGGCGTTCGTCAGCCCACAGTGCCACTGCCTCATCTCGCACAGCGCGGTCAGCATCTGTATGCCCCTGATCGGTGACACCACGATCCCGTTCGGGGCCGTCGGCGCTGCGACGGCGCGCCCACCGCTCCACCCACGACGACATATCGACCGCTACATCGCAATGCGCATAGTCGCGGGCAAGGTGCGCATACGACACAACAGGGTCCGTGAGCAGCCTTTCATCAATCTCTCTAACGGCAGCCACCTGAATAGGCAACGTGACGTTGCCCTCCGTGGCATCACGCAACAGCGTTTCCAACGGCACCCCGAACAGGCAATGATGCGTCAACGCATCCAACGAAACACCAGCCGCAAGGCCGATGTTCAAGGCTTTGACTCGGCGCACAGCAGCCGACCCGCCAGCCAAATGGGTGTGGCCCCATTCCTCGGCGCTCAGGCTTTCCTGTCTCCACAGCCTGTATTCGTCCGCTGCGTCCACTAACTCTTGGGCCGTCACTCCACCTCGCAGAGACTGCTCGGCTCGTTCGGCCCGTTCGATCAGCGAGTGGTAGTGGGTGAGAACGGAAACATCCAGAACGCCGTCGTTTGCTGCGACCAGCAAAGCCAGTTCTGCGGGGAGTTTCACCTGTCGGTTCTCGTTCCTGTGTCTGTGTTCGGTTTTGGGCAGAAGCCCACCTTGAGCGGTACATCCAAGCCCTAGGGCTGATTCCAGCCGACCTTTGGAGGCTGGGATCTGTGCCTCGTCCTGAGGCTCCTAGGTATTATGCGCAGCCACAAAAACGGGATGTCAAGTGAGTCCCGTGTAGTTTCATGCAGGCTTGTACCGCAACAATCAGGGGGTTGTGACAGAAGTCACACACCGTTGGGGTGCTTTGTTGATTCCTCCAACGCCTGCTCCACACGAACAAGCGTTTCTTCCAGCCGCTCTAGCCGATCCATGACCTTGCGGGCATCAACCTGCGGCCGCTTCTGGCGAGTCGGCATCACACCGCGCTTCTCCAAGTGGTAATACAACTGCCCCTGCGACAGACCAGTCATCTCCGTGATCACCCGCTGCTTGTGCCCTTCCCTGTACAGCACCACCGCCTCATCAATCTGCTCGGGGGTTAGATCAGTTGTCTTTCCCATATCAGCAACTCCCTTCTCCTAGATCATTTACTGCACAATCAATCACATCGCCTATTGCAGCCAAGGCTGCCTTTATGGAATCCAACTCTCCACTATAGCCACTGGTCTTAGCAGACCCGTTCCTGTCTGCTGGCGCAGCACAAAACTTCTTCAACCGACGATCTATGCACTCAACGTCATCGTCATCAACGATTGCGCACCACGATGCGACCTGCGTCTGCCCGATTGTGCGATCCGACGGCTTAGCAAAAGACACGTATGCCAACGGCTCTGTCGCAGACCACGGCGTGATCCCCGCCGAAATGCCAGACCTCTCCAATCGGCGAGTCGAATCTTCCAAGGCATCCAACCCACGCTGCCCGATCTTGTAGCCCTCAGCCACCGCTGACCGCAGGTTCATTCCCCCCGCTTCGGCCCTTTTCGACAGGGAAGGATGATCGCAAAACAAAACCTTCCGACTGTGAAGTTCCCACTTTATAAAGAACCGATCACACACATTCATGCCATCAAACAGCCCATTCACAGCCATCTCGATGTCTAAATAGGCTGCACGAATCATATCTTCCACATGGGAAAGTTGCATTTCTTCAAAGTAGCAACGCTCAAGATTCTCAGGCTTGTAGTGCATGTTGGACCCTTTCTGAAATAAACGTCGTCCACGTACAAAGGTGCCGCGCCAACGGCCCCAGCACGGCGCGACGCTCAGCCAACTGGTCAGCAAGCCGCTCCCAATCAACAGCAACAGAGCGCGCCGCAAGACTCGCTTCCCACCGCTCACTCAAGGTGGAATCACCCGTCAACCGTTCAATGACTTCAAGGTTACGCATCGACGGATAAAACTCGCCCTCTGCTAAACGCAGCAGGCGCTCATGTAGCACCCCTACGTCCCACGAAATCAAAATCGGAGGATAGCCACGCTCCTGAACGGCGACCGCAACCATTTGCCCAAGCGTTTCAGGATTCACCTCATCCATCGTGCACCACCGATGACTTGGTCGCAAGTAGTCGTTCGACAAGATTCGACCGTGAATCCAAATACCCGCGCGTCGTTTCAATCGAACGATGCCCCACCAACTCCGCTATCTCATCAATCGTTGCACCCAACTTCGCCATGTTCGTAATGAACGAATGGCGGCAACGGTGAGGCGTAATCGAATACTCCCCCGCCCAAATCAACTCCTTGTTCAAATAGTTGCCATTCAACTTCCCCGACGGCAACGGCTTGTACGGCAACAAAAACTCTCGGCCTGAACGCCTAGCCGCTTCGACCAACTTGACCCAATCATCGAACGCCGCTTCTGCCTGAGGCCACCCCCTCTCCACTTGCAAGGTAGTGATCAGTTCACCCAACTTGAGCCACGGCAACTGAACCACCTCGCCGCCCTTGCGCACCACCTCAACAGACGACCCCCTGTATAGATCACCCGTCCGCAGATCAGCAGCCTCCTGCCGACGCAGCCCACACCAATACAACCACCCCAGCCACAGCCGTGTCCGATCCAACAAATCCCGATCCCAACACGCCCACCACACCTCGTCCGACACAGGCTTCGGCTGGCACTTCGCAACCTGCGGAGTCGGAACCTTCAGCAAAGGATTCGACCTTGAATGCCCAAAGTTGTACAGCCACCTGTACCACGACTTCAACGCCAACACATCATTCTTGATCGTGGAAGCCGACGGTGACCCAGCGCACTTGATTCGATGCCGCCGCGCATACGCCAACACATCAGACGGCGACGGATCACCCACATCAATGTCGAACCGCTCGCACCAATCAAGCCACTTCAACAACCTCGGCTGATACGTCTTATAAACCGTGTTCCACGGCCTGTTGAGGTCCTCGTCCAAGTGGCGAATCCACTCATTCGCCAACGCCGCCCAATCCTGATCCTGATCCTGCACTGGTTCTCTCCCATCTAAAGATCAGGA
>Ga0208641_1000678_pt1 | contig 19324 bp, 11 predicted proteins | sample ETN02SmetaG_2_FD_185789 | JGI IMG/M metagenome (GOLD analysis project Ga0208641, IMG submission 185789) | Marine microbial and viral communities from oxygen minimum zone, Eastern Pacific Ocean - ETNP2014F10-02SV253 (SPAdes) (version 2) | ecosystem: Environmental > Aquatic > Marine > Oceanic ... | reverse complement strand
TTTTGCCCGGTGTAACAAGAGATTCTGTTTTAACTCTTGCTAAAGAAAAAATGGACATTGAAGTACAGGAAACAGATGTATTATTGGATGAAGTGTGTTCCGCTGACGAAGTTTTTTGTACTGGAACTGCAGTTGTTGTAACACCGGTAGGGAAAATCACGAGTGAAAATGGTGAACATAGAATCAATGATGGCAAAATGGGAAAAATAACACATGAATTAAGATCATTGCTCGTGGGTATCCAAAGAGAAGAATGTGAAGATACATTGAATTGGTTACACCCGGTTGATTAATTAAAACCTCAAGAAAACGAGTTTATAAGTAAAATGCATCCCAGACGCAAAGCAAGAGTGGGAGTATTATGCGGATTGTATGCTGCAGCCATAGTAAATGAAGATCCCGTAAAAATTCTTAACGATATTTATGCCCGGGAATCTTATGATAAAACAAGCAAAAAGTTTATGCACTCACTTTTCATGGAAGCTATTTCTCAAGTGGACATCTGTGATGAACTAATCAATAGACATTTAAAGAATTGGGAATTCAGTCGAATCGCACTTTTGGATAAACAAATTATGCGTATGGCAATTACCGAAATGTTGTTTATTAATGATGTTCCTCCGAAAGTTGCAATGAGCGAAGCAATTGAAATTGCTAAAGAATATAGTACTGCAGAAAGTTCCAGTTTTGTAAATGGAATACTTGACGCGATTTATAAAGAATCAAAATTGGAAAAGACCACCCAAGCTAAAGCCAGCTGATTATAATGAATGTATTAAAGAAAATATTTGGGACTAAATCGGATCGGGATGTAAAGAATCTGCAGCCCTTTGTGAATGAAATTAATACTTTATATGAAACGCTGAGTAATAAATCAGATGATGAATTGGTTTCCCGAACTGCAGCACTGCGTAAAGAAATCATTTCTGCCAGGGAAGAAGCTCAAGAACAAGCAGATACAAAAGATCTTGCAAAAGAGGAATTCAATAAAGTTGTCCATGAAGCAGAACAGGCAAAGTTGGATGAATTACTTCCTGAAGCGTATGCTATTGTCAAAGAAACCTGCAGGCGTCTCATGGGTCAATCCTGGCGTGTAGTTGGCCAGGAGATCACCTGGGAAATGATCCCCTATGATGTACAGTTGATTGGCGCAATTGCGTTGCACAAGGGTAAAGTAGCAGAAATGAAGACAGGTGAAGGGAAAACATTAGCGGCATCGATGCCCCTATACCTGAATGCGTTGGCTGGAAAGGGAGCTCATTTAATAACAGTAAACGATTACCTGGCCCAGCGTGATGCAGAATGGATGGGTGAAATATATAAACGCCTGGGCTTGACAGTTGGATTTATCCTGAACTCCATGGATAATGAAGCCCGCCAGGAAGCATATAATTGCGATATTACCTATGGAACCAATAATGAATTCGGGTTTGACTATCTCCGTGATAATATGGCTTTATCGGCAGCAGAGAAAGTTCATCATGACTATGCTTATGCGATTGTGGATGAAGTGGATAGTGTGCTCATTGACGAAGCCAGAACACCATTAATTATTTCCGGAGCTGTTGATGCTCCAACCGATACAACTTCCAGGGACCTTAGGCCGCTAGTACAAAATCTGGTTAGAAAACAACAGTCACTTGTAACTGAATTGGTAAAGACTGCAGAAAATCTATTAACGGATGGTAACGATGATGACGCGGGCTTGAAACTATTACAAGCATCCCGGGGAATGCCAAAGCATAAACGATTACTAAAAGTATTCCAGGAAAAAGGCATGCAGTCGTTAACCCAATCTATTGAATCTAACTACATGCGTGATAAAAAAATGCATGAAGTGGATGAAGACCTGTTTTTCAGCATTGATGAAAAAACACATGTTATTGATATCACTGACAAAGGGCGTGAAGCGCTTGCACCGGATAACCCTGAAATGTTCGTCATACCAGATTTGGGAGAATTGCTGCATGATATAGATGAAAATGATGCATTGGACAGTGTCCAAAAACAGCAGGAAAAAGAGCAGGCCCACCAGCTCAATGCAGACCGCAGTTCAAAAATTCATACTATTACCCAGTTGTTACGAGCATTTACATTGTATGAAAAGGATGTAGAATATGTTGTCCAAGATGGTCAAGTACTCATTGTTGATGAATTTACTGGAAGAATTCTACCGGGACGCCGCTATAGCGATGGTTTACACCAAGCCATTGAAGCCAAGGAAAATGTTGAGATCAAGCGGGAAACGCAAACACTGGCAACCATCACGATTCAAAATTATTTTCGTATGTATGATAAATTATCAGGTATGACTGGAACAGCTGAAACAGAGGCGGAAGAGTTAGGCAGTATTTACAATCTGGATGTTATGGCTGTACCCACAAATGAAACGGTAATACGCGATGACAGGGATGACCTGGTCTATAAAACTAAACGTGAAAAATACAATGCTGTCATAGATGAAATTGCAGAAGCTCATCATAAAGGTCAGCCAACTTTGGTTGGCACCATCTCTGTGGAGGCATCAGAATTATTATCCAGAATGCTCAAACGACGTGGTATTCCCCATAATGTTTTAAATGCCAAACAGCATAAAAGTGAAGCTGAAATTGTTATCATGGCAGGGCAACCTGGAGCAGTGACGATTGCCACTAATATGGCTGGTCGCGGTACGGACATCAAATTAGGAAAAGGTGTTACAGATTTGGGTGGACTGCATATCCTGGGGACAGAGCGCCACGAATCCCGGCGTATCGATGATCAATTGCGCGGGCGATCCGGGCGACAGGGCGATCCTGGATCATCCCAATTTTATATGTCTTTAGAAGATGACCTGATGCGTTTATTTAACTCTGAACGTGTAGCAACTATCATGGATAAAATGGGTGTAGAAGAGGGTGAAGTTATCACCCATAAAATGGTAACGCGGGCTATCAGTAATGCACAAAAGAAAGTGGAACAGCGCAATTTTGGTATTCGTAAACATTTGCTTGAATATGATGATGTTATGAACCAGCAGCGCCAAGTTGTTTATGATCTACGCAATCAAGCGTTGCAAGGCGATAATCTGCGTGAAACTGTTTTAAATCTGCTTTCTGATTATATCGATGATGAATTCGAGTCACAAGAAAGCGAAGATCCAAGAGATTGGGATTGGGAACATTTAAAGTATATTTTTTCAGCGGTTCTGATGGTTGATGTAAACAGTGATGAACTGTTACCGGAAAATGGAAACGAATTGAGTATTGATGAAATACATCAACATATTATGGATGAAGCCGTAACAATGTACCAGGCACGGGAAACACTCATACCAGAAGATGTAATGCGCGAATTTGAGCGTTTTGTAATCCTGCGCTCGATCGATGAAAAATGGAAAGACCATCTATATGCTATGGATCAATTAAGAGAGGGTATCAATCTTCGTGCATATGGACAGAAAAACCCATTGTTGGAATATAAATCTGAAGGGTTTCAGATGTTCCGGGAAATGATGTCAACCACAAATAAAGTAACCTTACAGCGATTATTTAGAACACAACTACAAGGTGTGGAGCAACAACCCCAGGTACAACAGCAATCTCCCAGAAATATACGACTCCAGCATCAAGACACAACTGGTATGGGTATGACAGCTCCACCCCGTGAAGTACAGCAATCTAATAGACCACAACAGGCTGCAAGAGCTCCTATTCATGCTGATAAAAAGATCGGCCGTAATGAAAAAATTAAAATGATCAGTCCCAATGGCGAGGAAATAGAAATTAAATTTAAAAAGCTCCAGGATTATTTAAACAAAGGGTATACTCAAGCAGCATGAATAACATTTTATTCATAAAATTGGCTATGAGTATCACCGAGGGATTCATTCGTTTATCAATTGGTACCGAGGATTCTTGCAATCTGAAAAATGAAATAAACAAGGCGTTGTGACCTAGGTCAAATTGTGGAAATATTTGCTGGAAAATCCTTGTGAATTGGTTACTTTCATGAACTTGTATTTAGAAAGAATATCATTATAAATATGATGTTATACTACAGAAAGACATTTAAAAACTATATTTCTTACCGCTGTTATTGAACCGGAGGCGATCTATGATTACGAGGAAACTTAAAAATTTCTACCTGATTCTATTATGTTTTGCAGTACCTTTAATGGCTCAAAGCGTGACTGTCACCGTTGGTGATGCAACGGTAGACGGATATACTTCTGATATTGAAGTACCAGTTATTCTAACAAATCCAAATGATGAAGTAGCCGGCATTCAATTCGATATGGAACTGTCCCCAGGCGGAGTTGTTTCATTGTCCAGTGTAGATGCAGTAGGTGGTGCAACCGGCTTTTCAATAGATTATAATACGGTGTCAGATGATGTCTACCGAATTGTATTATATAATGCCGCCAGCAATTCTGCCATTTCTACAAACGCTGATACGATAATGACCTTGCATTTTGATGGTTCAACTGTGGTTTCCAGTCAAATTGATTTGCTGGTATCAGGATTGATTGTAAGTGACACATCTGGCGGAACAATTTCATCAGCTAGTAATGATGGTAGCATTACCATAGGCCATGTTGTTTCAATGTCTTTGACCAGTGGACAAGGTGATATTAACGAAACAGTTAGTTTGACCGTAGATATGGACAATGGCGGAGTGGTCGGTGGAGTGCAATTTGATCTATTTGATACTCCTGACAATGTTACAATTTCAGATATTACAACTACCACACGTACAGATGGTTTTACTGTGACCACATCTGATATTGGTAGTGGTACCAGAGTATTGGTTTATGATAATGCCGGCAATAATATTTCAGCGGGTACAGGAGCAATCCTAAATGTAGACTTTTTAATTCACAGTGATGCTTATGCTGGCGATGTTGCAGTATTCTTTAGTGATGTTGTTGTTTCAGATGATATTGGTGGTATATATTGGATCGCCGAATTAGATACCGGTTTTGTTACTGTTTCTCCCGGTTATATGGAAGAACCTCATAACCTTGTTGCTACATCAGGCCTGGATGGCATGGTGCCCTTGGCTTGGGATGCTCCCTTTGGACCTGTAGGTAGTGATATTGAAGAAGATTTTGAAGATGGAGTTATTCCTGATGATTGGACCACGACCACCAACTCATCCATTGGCTGGTTTGTGACGCAGGATGCTTCCAGCGCATTCTGGCCAGTCCCCGCACATACATGGTATGCCTGTTCCAATGATGATGCTGCTAATGATGATGGTTCTGTAGATTATTTGATCACACCAGCATTGAATACAAATGGAGCATCTGATTTCCAGTTAAGTTTTGCTTCTTATTATGATGGAGCCTACAGTCAAACAGCCCATCTTGAAGTGAGTACGGATGGCGTGAATTTCACAGAAGTGTATACGCTTCCGGCTAGTGCAGAGTGGGTAACAGAAACAGTGGACTTGAATGATTATGTAAATGAAAATGAATTTTATATCGCTTTTCATTCTAACGATAATGGTGTTTGGGCCTCGGGTTGGGCAATCGATGATATCATGATAAGTTTTACTGGCGGTCGCTTGGCCCGCAATATTCATTTTGATTTTAATGAATTAGGCCAATGGGTTATAACAGCAGATAAAGCTGAAGTAATAGATCACTATCCCAATGGGCTTACCTACCAGCAGAAAGTAGATTGGGATAATCCCCTTGAACCTCAACACATCAATCGTGATATTCCTGTTACAGGATATAATGTATACCGATCAGATGATGGCGCAAATTTTGATATGATTACATCCGTTGGTTCGGATGAATTGACATATACAGATGATGATGCGGTTAATGGAACAACCTATTATTATTATGTTACAGCTGACTATTCACCGGATGGTTCCGAATCCGAACCTTCTAACGTTGCTGAAGCAACCCCTGTAGAGTGGATCGAACTTGCATTGAGTAGTGGTATGGCTCTTTCTGGAACAACAGATACACTTGATATCTTTGTCAATAATGAATCAGACGTAAGTTTCTTTTATTTTGAAATTGAGGACACTCCGGACTTAATAGCAGCTCAAGAAATTATTGCTACTGATCGAACCAGTAGCTGGAGTTTAGACGTGGCTGAAGTGGGTGGAAAAATGGTTGTTACCGGACTGGGTTTAGGTGATGATATGGAACCCGGCAGTGATGCAGTTTGTCGTGTTATTGTTATGGCTGCAAGTCAAGAACCTGCACTATTGGATCTTGTCATTACAACTGCTTCAGTACAGGATGCCAATGGCAATGAAATGATCTGGACCGCTACTGGAGCAACGTTTGAGGTTACTGTAGAAACTCAACACTTGCTTATGCCGAATGCGCATGCTGAACCGAATGAAATGATTACAATACCGTTAGTGATTAGTAATTCTCAAGATGTATATGGAATTCAGATCTTTTTGGTTGATGATCTGAATTATTTAAATGGTGTTACCGTACAAAGTACAAACTATCACGATTTTAGTGACTGGACTGTTGAAGGAAATACGGTAGGAAATGAATTTAGAATATTAATGTTCAATAACTCTATGAATAATCCATTATCCGCAGGTACTGGACATATTGCTGATATATTTTTAGCAATGAGCGGGTCAGCCTCTGTTGGCAATACAACAAATATTGCCATGACTGAAGTCGTTGTCGTAGATCAAAACAACATTGCTATGCATACTGAATTGCATGAGAGCAAAGTTTACGTTGGTACACCAGTAGCTGCTTATTCGATTGGATCTGTAGATCAATCTGCTCAAACATTTACTATAGAATTAGAAAATACAGAACCAGTATATGTTGTTGAAATTGACCTCGGTGATGTACCAGATGGAATTGAGATCATAGATGTATCAGCAGCTGGACGTTTTAACGGATCAGTAGATGGTCAATCCGGCGAGACTGATGCAGGAAGTGGCTATGTACTAGCGTATGATCTTGACAATGGCATTTCTATAGGATCAGGTGAAATTATTGAAGTTAGCTATGGTGAGCATATAGATCATGAAGGTGACGTGATTATTACTTGGTTAAGAGATGTAAACTCTGCAGATGTGAGCTTGAATTCTATTCCTTCTTCAGCGAGTGGTTATGTGCTTATTGAAGTGGAATTGAGCATAGATGATGAGATAGAATTACCAACTAGGATAGCATTGTTTCCAGCATTCCCCAATCCATTTAACCCTAGAACGAATATTCGCTATGACCTACCCCAAACTGGTTATGTTGACCTGCGTATTTTTGATTTGTCTGGTAGAGAAGTAAGAACCTTGGCCAGAGGTTTTGATCATGCGGGCGCCAAAACAGTTGTGTGGGATGCCAAGGATAATCAGGGCCAAAACGTAAGTGCTGGTGTATATGTTTATAGGCTTGAAGCAGCTGGCTTTGTGCAATCACAAAAACTGATCTATCTGAAATAAACAACTAACTTAATTATCATCAATAAAAAGGGCAGGATTTCCTGCCCTTTTTCTTTTTATGACAAGTATAAAATCTTAATTTTCCCTGCTTTTTCAATGACAATTAGCCGCGGTGGTGGAATTGGTAGACACGTCAGATTTAGGATCTGGTGCCCAATGGGTGTGAAGGTTCGACTCCTTTCCGCGGCACAAAAATGGCTGAACAAAAACAAACAGATGAATTAATTGAACAACAGCCTGAAAAGAAATCAGCTCTGCGTGTTATAGTACATAGTTTTTTTGTTGTACCATTCCTGATCGCAGTTTTTGCGGTACTCGTTTTTTTAATGGTTAAAGTACTCACAGTTGAACCCAATACAGCACGGGATTATTTAGAGCATGTTAAAATCGGTGGAACTACTAAACGCTGGCAAGGTGCTTTTGAATTGTCTAAAATTCTGTCCAATCCAAAAATGGTACCCAAAGATGAGCGCTTCGTTCAGGATATGATTTCAACGTTTGAATATTCAGTTCATGAGCACGATTCCCGGATTCGCTCGTACCTGGCAATGGCTATGGGCAGAACGGGTGATCAACGATACACGCCAACATTAATCAATGCTTTGCAGGATAACGATTTTGAAGTTATTGCTTCCTGTGCATATGCCTTGGGCCTGATTCAGAACTCTGCTGGATTCACAGCATTAAGCAGCATCGCTGACCATGAAGATGCCCAGGTTAGGTTACAATCCATAATTGCCCTGGGGAATTATCAGGATCCTGAAGCTGAAGATATATTTATAAATGCATTGTCGGATCAGGAAGTCAATGTCCGCTGGGATGCTGCTGTGGCCTTGGCAAAGCTAAAAAATGACAGTGGACGCCAAATATTATTAGACCTATTAGACAGAACATATTTAGATTCTTTTCCTAATATTGATCCGTTTGAACAGGATCAAGCCATGTTGGTGGCAATTCAGGTTATACCGAATATTATTGATGGAGAATTAGAATCTATTTTGATAGATTTAAGAGATAATGACCGCAGCATGAAGGTACGAGAAGCAGCACGACAGGTATTAACGGAATAAATTTATGGCTGAAACTATATCAAAAGAATCTGCTACCAAGGATCCTGGGCGCCGTCCGCCCGCAGCTCTGGGCCAAGCTGACACGGGTGACCAAATGTCTCGTCGCTCATTTTTTTCCTGGTTGTCTATTGGCTGGCTGGCTTTTATTGTAGCTACAGGCGGGTTTTTTACCATGATGCTCCGTTTTTTCTTTCCCAATGTATTGTTTGAACCTGTCCAAACGTTTCTTGCCGGTTATCCAGAGGATTATACGATCGGGGAAGTGGACCTTCGATGGAAGAATAAATATGGAGTTTGGATCGTACGAAACGATGAAGGCATCTATGCCTTGTCAACCGTTTGTACGCATTTGGGGTGCACACCCAATTGGCTGGGTTCGGAACAAAAATTCAAGTGCCCCTGCCATGGTAGCGGATTTTTTAAAACAGGAATCAATTTTGAAGGTCCTGCACCGCGTCCATTAGAAAGATATAAGATTTTGTTAGCAGATGATGGCCAGATCATTGTAGACAAAACAATAAAGTTTCAACAGGAAAAAGGTCAATGGTCCGATTCTGAAGCATTCTTGAAAGTATAATGGAAACATATGTTAGATAAATTCCGCGAAACACAATTTTACAAATCTATCTTCCGAGGTGGAGGAGTTCCCAAGAGTCGTCGTCAAAGAATGATGGTTGTGCTGAACAGTGTGTTCTTGCACCTTCATCCCGTCCGTCTGCCAAAGCATGCAGTGAAGTTGAAGTTTACTTGGTGTATGGGAGGTTTAACATTTTTCATTTTCCTGATTGAGACCATTTCAGGCATCTTACTGATGTTCTATTATCGCCCAACCATTGAATATGCCTATACCGACATTATTGATTTGGCTGAACAGGTACCCTTTGGTATCATGAGAGAAGTCCACCGCTGGGCTGCCCACGCTATGGTTATCACTGTATGGCTGCATATGTTTCGTGTGTTCATGACAGGATCCTATAAACCACCCCGTGAATTTAACTGGGCAGTTGGTGTCATACTTTTACTGCTAACATTATTGTTGAGTTTTACCGGGTATTTGTTGCCCTGGGATCAACTGGCAATTTGGGCGATTACAGTCGGTTCAAACATGGCTCGGGCGGCGCCATTTCTTGGGCACGAAGGACCGGGAGCAGCACTATTGGCTATCGGTGATATCAATTTTATAACCATGGGTAGTGACGCTCGTTTTGCATTGATTGGGGGCAGGTTTATGGGCGAAGCGGCACTCTTGAGATTTTATGTTCTGCACTGTATAGGGTTGCCGTTTATTATTATGATTTTTATGGCCATCCATTTCTGGCGGATTCGTAAAGACGGAGGTATTTCAACACCGGTGTAACTATGGAAGGATTTAAGCATTTAGTTGATACCGTTTCCAACCCGACGGTCTTGTTTACGTCGACACTGCTGATCTTTTTCTTTATTTTTCCCATCAATGCATGGTTTGATAAGTGGAACCGCCGCTTAAAATTGTATGTTCTTTGGTCCAACAAAGCAATGCTCATCGCAACAATACTCATGGGTGGTTTTTTCATTTTTGGACTATCGGATCCTGATTTTAAATCCATTGTCCTGAAACCGGATAACGTGCCCATTTCCGGGCTGATTTATCTTGTTTATTTCTTCACATGGCTCTCTATGCACCAAGCGTATGAAAATGATGCCCGCTTGGAAAGAGGTGACCCCATCGATGAACAGTACGATGCGCCAAACGACAAAGTGCTTGTTTGGCCTGACCTGGTTTATGTTGAATTCATTTCCTTAATTTTATGTTCAGCATTCCTGTTGATTTGGTCCATCGGTTTACAGGCGCCTATCGAAGAACCTGCCAACCCCACAGAATCACCCAATCCGGCAAAAGCGCCTTGGTACTTTTTAGGCTTGCAGGAAATGCTGGTATATTTTGATCCCTGGATGGCTGGTGTAGTACTTCCCACTTTAATTATTGTTGGATTAATTGCAATTCCCTATATCGATAATGAGCCTGCCGGATCGGGTTATTACAGCTATAAGAATAGGATGCTATCCATTTCATTATTCATGTTCGGCTGGCTGGTATTGTGGGATATGCTCATTATTGTGGGTACATTTTTACGGGGTCCCAACTGGAACTTTTTTGGCCCTTTTGAATATTGGGACATCCACAAGCTGGAGGCACTAACCAATATCAATTTCTCCGAATATATTTATATCAAATGGATGAATACCGGGCTACCAAAAAGTATTATTTTAAGAGAATTGTGGGGAATCTTGGTTGTAGCGGGGTATTTTCTCATTCTCCCGCCATTACTGGCAAAAACAATTTGTAAAAAGATATATGAACGATTGACCCCTTTTCGGTATGCAATATTCATTGTTTTGATCTTGACTGCATTAACACTACCTATCAAGATGTATCTGCGCTGGATGTTCAATTTGAAATACATTATAGCCATTCCAGAATATTTCTTCAATTTCTAGTATAAAAGATGATTGACCAACAAGAGCGCTATTATAATATTCTAAAACTAAATCGCTGGTTTGCTCTTTCAAGCATTGTCTTTGCAGGTATTTTTATTCTCACTTTTGCTGATGATTATCAGCGGCCATGGAAAAAATATCAAAAGGAATTCAGGGGTGTAGAAATTGAAAAGATCAGTCGCGACCTTGCTGAACTGAACAGCCAATTGGAAAGCAATGATGAGTATAATTCTCTCCAGGACAAATTAATAACAGCAGAGAAAAATTTACATAATAAGACTGAAGAGATTGCTGAACTGAATGACAAGATCAAGGATGTTGATGCAAATCGTTATCGAATCAATCAAAATTATCAATTTGCCAAAGCGGAATTTGATGTAGCAAAATATACGGCTGACCAGGCGCGTCATGGTCATGGCGATCTGGCAGAAGCGGAAAAAAATCTTGAACGGCTCAATACACTTACAACCGGGTTAAAGCTGGAATTGGAAGTCGTTGAGAAAGAACTGGAGGTACTGGAAAATCAATTATCTGATCTTTATGCAGAACAAAAATCGACCAAAGATGAGATAAGTTCCATCAGCCGCAAACGGGATCTGGCTAATAGAAAACTGGCAAAAACCGACCCGGATAAAATGTCATTTTCAAACAGGATCGCCAATGTTGTTCGTGATTTACCAGTTTTGGATTTTATCGATCCGTACTATGAAATAAAACAGGTTGTTGTTAGTGATATTGAAGAAGACCTTGTTTATTTAGGAATGCCCAAGGTGGACCGCTGTATGACCTGTCACATGGGTATCGATATTAAAGGATTTGAAGATGCCCCTCAACCATATACGACGCACCCCCGATTAGATGAAATGGTTGGTGCAAATTCCCCCCATCCTTTGAGTGAATTTGGCTGTACAACCTGTCATGCAGGCCGGGGAAGAGGCGTAAGTTTTAATTCGACAGCTCACTCACCATCCAACCCGGAACAAGCCCATGAATGGGAAGAAAAATACCATTGGCATCCCATGCACCATTGGAATGATCCTATGTTCACCCAGCAAAATATGGAAGCAGGCTGCTTCAAATGCCACAGCGATAATATGCCAGTTCAGGGGGCAGATGCACTTTCCCTGGGCATGGCCTTGGTGGAACGCGCAGGATGCTTTGGCTGTCACGAGATGGATCGCTGGGAAGGAAAACCGAAAACCGGACCCAACCTGGCCAAAATCGCTTCCAAGACATCCAAGGACTGGACCTGGAAATGGATCAACAACCCGCGGGATTTTCGCCACAATACATGGATGCCTCATTTCTTTAATATGACCAATAACAGCGACCCCAATTCTGTTAATCGTGCAGAGCAGGAAATTCATTCCATGACGGCTTATTTATTTAATAATAGTGAAACGTATCGGATGGATAAACTGCCCAGGAGTGGCGATGCTGAAAATGGTCGTCTTTTAGTTGCAATGGTTGGCTGTATGGGCTGCCATAAAATTCAGCCGGATGCCAGCGATGAAGAACCTTCTTCAATGCAAACATTGAGACGTGATCAAGGTCCTAACTTGATTGGCATGGGATCAAAATCAACTGCTCAATGGATTTACAATTGGGTATTGGACCCGGCATCATTCTATCACGAAACAAAAATGCCCGACTTGCGCTTAACAAAACAGGAAGCAGTTGATATTGCTGCTTTTCTGATTGAGGATGAGCATCATGAGTTTAATGCTCAAGTAGTTCCTGACATTGATGAGGATATCCTTGATGAGATAGCAGCCGGATTTTTAAGCCAGCAGTTCCGCAAGGAACAGGTTGATACAAAACTGGCTGGAATGTCTGTTGGTGAAAAATTGGATTTTAACGGCCAACGCCTCATTGGACAATACGGCTGTTTTGGTTGTCATAATATTCCTGGATTTGAAAAAGCGAAACCCATTGGTACGAGTTTAACTCTAGAAGGCAGCAAGCTGATCACCAAGTTAGATTTTGGTTTTCATCACGATAATCTATCCCATACTCGTTGGGCTTGGTTTGGCCAAAAACTCGATGATCCACGGATCTTTGATATGATCCCGCAAGAAGATGGATCATTAAAACAAATGAATAAGAGTCCGCTGAATAAATTACGCATGCCGGATTTTGGATTTTCGCAAAATGAGATAGATGCCATTGTTACAGTGATAATGGGTTCTGTAAAAGATGAGATTGCTTCGACTAAATTACCCGAAGTCAATGCTAAACAACTAGCCGTAGTAGCAGGTGAACAACTTTTACAAACAAATAATTGTAAAGGCTGCCATAAGATAGATGGTGATGGTGGAGCTATCTGGCCTTCTACTGCAGATTGGCTTAGGGAAGTTGCCGATGAGACCAATGCGGAAGATATGAGTATTGTTCAAAGCTTTTCACCACCACTTTTAGATACTCAAGGGCGAAAGACACAACCGGAGTGGTTGTTAAACTGGTTCAAGGATGTGACTATGATACGACCACACCTACAAGTCAGGATGCCCAGTTTTGATTTTACAGATGAGGAATGGAATACAATTATTGAATACTTTCAGCAAAAAGACGAACAGTCGCTCGCCTATGAAATACCCCATTCAATCAACAAGAATTCTGACTCTTACCAGGCCGGAAATGTCATCCAGGAACTAGGCGCATGTTCAAATTGCCATTTTTATGGCAGTCAAAAACCAAAGCAGGCTGCCTTGACGTGGGCACCAAATCTTGTTTTAACAAAGGAGCGCTTGCGCCCGGAATGGTTATTAGAATTATTCAGTAACCCACAAAATGTCATTCCGGGTACGAAAATGCCAGCACCGTATATTCCTATTGAAGAACCTACTGCGGATGTATTAGCAAACTGGGGTAAAGCTGTGGCTAATATGGATAGCGATTCAACAAAACTCTACCAGGGATTGGTTGATTTTCTATGGGGCTTAAAAGGGAAACAAGATGTATCTAAGATTGTCAAATCCCATTTAGAGGATGTTGGTTACGGCTTCATCATTGAAGATGAAGAAGATGATTGGGGAGACGACGATTGGTAAAAAGCCAGTTTGCAATTTTAGAAAATAAAAAAGGCGGTTAAAAAACCGCCTTTTTTATTTGGAAATAAATGAATCATTTCTTGCTTGGTTTTACGAATTTGAAATCCGACATTGTTGAATCATCGCCGATGGTAACCGTTTGTGTCAATGTTCGCTTGGAGCCAAACTTTTCTTGCCAGGCAACCACTTCATATTCACCTGTCGGAACACCGGAAATAGCATATTTTCCATCTGTTCCCGATACTGCGAAATAGGGATGGTCAAAAACATGGACATATGATTTCATCCAGGGATGCACATCGCATTTTATTACAAAGACATCTTCCGGTTTATCAAATGTAACGGATCTTTCTTTGATAGTTTTGGGCATGCCAAAATTGAATTCCTTATTCACTTTTGGAAGACCGTGGATATTATGCATGGTGGGATCACTGTTTAGGATTTTTACCTCTTGACCTGCTTGTACACCTATAACATGGGGCGCATACATACACCCTTTTTGATCTATTACTGCCGACTCTGAAGGCACGGTATCTGCAGATGCATTCTTTAGATAAATAAGCACATTTGCCAAATTCCCATTTTCATCTACGATAAAACTTTCTGTATGAACAGCTGCCTGGTGTGCAGCGCCGCATACAGGGTCAGAATCCATTCTCAACGTTTTTCTTTTGGGTGCCTTACCTTCATAAGTGACCGTACCTGTCAAGTCGCCGCCGAGAAGGGTTGCAGCCATTCCGGCAATGATTATTGTTGAAATAATTTTTTTCATTATTTGATTTCTCCTGTCTATCAATTTAGTACTTTTAAAAGCCGGGGAGTTTAGTGGTTCAAATGTACCAATACAACATTAGTTGCAGTGAAATATAGATAATAGAAAAAAATATTTAATAGTATAATTTAGGATAGACTTATCATTATATCTTGACTAATAAAACCATTCTATTATATATAGAATATGTATATCCTAATTAATTAAAATTTTTGTTATGACACTCGATATGAAACAGTGGATCGTTGGCGCCTCCCAAAGACCAGTTATATAAAATAAATTATTTCTTCCTTACAATCCATTTAATGACTTCTTGGCCTGCTTTGGATTGGGGCCGGTCTTTCCTGGTAATAATTCCGGTGGTCCGGTAGAAGGGACCTTCCTTGATGGGGAGCGAAACCAGTGTTTTTTTTCTGATTTCTTTTTCAATAGTGTTTAGGGGCAGTATGGACACCCCAACACCCAATTCTACGGACCTTTTCAGCGTTTCTACATTGTCATACTCATCGGCAATGTGGACCATTACGTCATGATCCTTGAGGATGTCGTCAATATAATTACGGGTGGGGATTTCCTTGATAAAGCCGATAAAATCCTGTTCGTGCAGATTCTTAAGGCTGACCGTTTTCCTTAGGGTATACTTACTTTTCGGGGAGCAGACAAATACCAGTACCTCCTCTTGACCATATTGCACGTTAATCAGGGGATGCTGCCAAGGATAGGCAATAATGCCAAAATCACAAACACCTTGAATAACGTCAGCATAAATTCTGTCTGATCGGTTATATTCAATATGGAGGTTGATATTATTATAACGATTCATAAAAGATTTCACAAGGGGAGGTAAATGATAAAAGCCTAGGGAATATACTGTTTCAATATTAATTGTTTGAGGAAGTTCACCTATATCGTGTTGGATTTGATCTAGTGTAGATTGGTAGATTTTCAATATTTTTTTACAGCCATTTAAAAATATTTGTCCCTCCTGAGTCAGAGAAAATGCACCTTTTCCGCGATTGATTAATTTTTTATTAAAAAGACGTTCTATAAATGCAAGCTGTTGGCTCACAGCAGACTGTGTTATATAATTTATTTCAGCTGCTTTGGAAAAACTTTTTGTTTCGGCAACATCACAAAACACCTTAAATATATCGATATATAGTCGCGAACCCTTCAAAGCTATAAGTTTTACTTATAGTAAAATTTACTATTTTTTATGAGAATAATTATAATTAATAGTTTTATCATTCATCCTAATTGTTTAACATTTATCGGATTGATAGGTCTGAATATCTGATATTAAATAAATATGTTGATATTATTAATAAAATCTTGTCAATACTCAATCCAGTCTGTTTTGTTTCTGGCCACCCATCCAGTCACTAAACCTGTATTGCAAAGAGTTGCCGATTTTGGATTGAGATATTAGATAATGAATTCAATCCTCAATAACAGGAAAGGAAAGTTCTTAACATGAATACAAGACATAGTTTTCTATCAGCACCATTGTTCGGACTAATTCTCTTCAGCTTATTGTATGTACCCAAGTTGGAATCGGGAACAGACCCCGGAAGATCACGTGCAACCCTGTATAAAGAGTATTGTTTAGTCTGCCATGGTGATAAAGGGGATGGAAATGGATTCGCTACTAAATTCCTTGACCCTAAGCCCCGGGATTTCACATCAGGTAAGTTCAAGATTCGCTCTACGACTAGTTTACCAACGGATGATGACATTAACCGGGTCATTGCCAAGGGCATACCCGGAACCTTGATGCCTGCATTTAAACAAGATCTGGATGAACAAGAAATAAATTCATTGGTGGCACATGTAAAAGATTTCTCTGATGCGTTTGATGGCGAAACTCCAGAACCAATTTCGTTCCCAAAACCTCCTCCCAAGACAGAAGAACTTCTTGCCATGGGTGAAAGACTCTATGTTGATGGAGGCTGTGGTGCATGTCACGGCCAATCAGGTAAGGGAGATGGCCCATCAGCGGCAACCCTTCAGGATGCGTGGGGGTATCCTATTCGTCCTTATGACTTTACGATTCCCGGTAGAATGAAAGGCGGTTCCACTGTAAGTGATGTCTATAGGTCTTTTTATGTTGGGATTGGTGGTACCCCAATGCCGGCGTACGGTGATATCTTCACGGAGGAAGAAAACTGGGCACTCGCCTATTATTCTTTATCACTTTCTGATTCTGATGATGATGGAGAAGACTGGGGTGAGGACGATGATGACTGGGGAGAGGAATCTTCGGAGACAGTTGAAGGGGACTCCAATATTGGCAGAGATTTAGTCATGGGTGTAAAGCCCTTCGAAAACGGTGGTCCACCTTGCATGGGCTGTCATAGTGTGATGGGCGAAAAGGCGATAGCCTCTGGCGGTGGTCCTTGGGGTCCCGACCTGACCATCGCGCATCAAAAGTTCAAAGAGTATGGTCTTTCCATCTTCCTTGAGACAGTACCTTTCCCAACAATGGGACCACTTTACCATCCTCGTCCACTTACCGAGGAAGAGCGAGGCCATGTATTAGCTTTTCTAATAAGCATGCAACAGCCCGCTGAGGTTCAAGTAGTGACTGCTAAAGTGTTATCACACTACACTCTCACAATTCTTATAGGTTTATTGGGGGTGGTTTTGCTCACTTTAACGGGACTTATCGCAGGAAAAAAGAATATGGAGCTTAAATAATGAAATGGTTTAAAGAGACAAAAGATTCAAGGTCATGGGAAGAATTCTACCGTAAGCGATGGAGCTACGACTACAGCGTGCGAACAGGTCACGGCGTGAACTGTTCCATGGCCTGCAGTTGGGAGGTCTTCGTAAAGGACGGGCTCATTTGCTGGGAACTTCAAAAGACGGACTATCCGCAAATCGATCCTGATATCCCGAATGTTGAACCCAGAGGTTGCCAGAGAGGCGTCACGGCTTCTTGGTATCCTTACAGCCCCTTAAGACCCAAGTTTCCTTACGTACGCAAAGTGCTGTGGGATTTTTATACCGAAGAACTCAACAGCGGCAAAGATGCTGTTGAAGCATATGCAAGCGTCGTTGAAGATAAAGAGAAGTCAAAGATATACAAATCCGCAAGAGGCAAAGGCGGTTGGAAAAGAGTAAGTTGGGACCAGGCGACCGAGCTAGTCGCAGCAGGCCAGATTCACACTATCAAAAAGTATGGACCTGACCACATGGCTAACTTTTCACCTATCCCGGCCATGAGCTTGCTCAGTTTCATTTCAGGGCACAGGTATAACAATATACTGGGCGGTATCTACTGCAGTTATTACGAGTGGTACCACGATCTTCCGCACGTCTCGTCATCGATGTTTGGGGACCAGACGGAAAATTGCGAGAGTTCCGATTGGTATCTTGGCACTTATTGGGTTGTTGCCGGTTCAAACATAAACATGACCCGTACCGCTGATGCTCATTTTCTTTCAGAGGCAAAATACCGCGGCTCAAAGATTGTGGTAATGTCGCCCAACTATTCGGATGTGGCAAAGTATGCTGATACATGGGTTCCACTCGTACCTGGTAGCGATGGTGCCTTTCTTATGGCATGTATCCATGTCATCCTGAAAGAGTTCTATGTTGATAAAGAAACACCATACTTTACCGAATATTCAAAGCAATACACCAACCTACCTTTCCTCGTGGTTCTGGATAAAGATGGCGACAAATACCAGATGGGGCGCTTCCTGCGCGCGTCTGATATTACAGAATACGCCAACGAGGAAAACGCCGATTGGAAGCTCATCATGGCCGATGGCGGCGGGAAGCTCCACGTTCCCACTGGTTCCATTGGTTTCAGATGGGAGGAGAAACCGACCGGCAACTGGAACCTGCAACTCAAGAATGCTGTCACCAAAGAAGACTTCGATCCGCTTCTCACCCTGCTCGGAAATGATGACCAGGAGGCATCGGTCTCATTCAGTGACTTCAGCGATACTTTCAGTATCTTCATAGGGAGAACTGAAGGTAAGGGGCAAAAGGCAAAAGAAATTCTACGTTCCGTTCCTGCCAGAAAAGTCAAAACAAAAGATGGCAAAGAGCTGCTTGTTACCACCGCTTTTGACCTCACCATGGCACAGGCAGGTGTAGGAAGAGGTTTGAGTGGCGATTATCCTAAAGACTACAACGATCCGAAGCCTTATACTCCTGCCTGGCAAGAATCACATACTGGTGTGGGTAGAGACCTTGCTATTCAGATTGGAAAGGAATTTGCGGAAAATGCCGAAAAGACAAAGGGTAAATCACTCTTTATCACAGGTCCGGGAATTCAGCACTTCTATCACGGCGCATCCTTATATTACCGCAACGAGGCGGTAATGCTTGCTCTTTGCGGCTGCAACGGGGTGAACGGAGGTAATTTTAACCATTACGTTGGCACCCAGCACACTCGCCTGAATGCTGCATTTGTGAATATGAGCGGCGCCCTCGATTGGCAAAGGCCTCCGCGGCTCATGAATTCCACCTCGCTGTGGTATTTCCAAACCGGTCAATGGCGATACGACAACATGTCTCTTGAT
>Ga0208641_1000676_pt1 | contig 19335 bp, 17 predicted proteins | sample ETN02SmetaG_2_FD_185789 | JGI IMG/M metagenome (GOLD analysis project Ga0208641, IMG submission 185789) | Marine microbial and viral communities from oxygen minimum zone, Eastern Pacific Ocean - ETNP2014F10-02SV253 (SPAdes) (version 2) | ecosystem: Environmental > Aquatic > Marine > Oceanic ... | reverse complement strand
GTTTATGAATTTGTTAAAAAATTTGATCCAAAAATAAAAAAAAATTACGCAAAAAAAATACTGACTTCTAAATACCCACTTAACCCATCAATGAATATTGCAAAACTCAAAAAGATTTTAAAATAATATAAATCTTACTTTTATAATAGATAGAAAAAATTATTAAAAAAATTTACTGAAGTTTTGTTACTTCTTTAATTTTGAATTTTAAATGCAACAATAGCATCCCCTAATTCAACCAGATCCGGATAAAACATTTTTAATGTTGTTCCTCCTGAGGCAGGTATAACAATATATTGATTGCCATTAATTTCATAAGAAGTGGGAGGTGCCGAGCCGATATATGGTAACTTATAGGACCATAATTCTGTACCCGTTTTGGTATCAAATGCTCTTAACATCTTATCAAGCGTGCCAGCAGCAAAAACAAGCCCACCAGAAGTTGCTGTCGCTCCACCAAAATTTTCTGTACCCGTTAAAATTCCTTTTGATTTCAAAACTTTATAGTGGCCGAGTGGAACTTGCCAATTAATTTTACCATTGTTCAAGTTAATTGCGGTAAGTGTTCCCCATGGTGGTTTTACCCCTGGATATCCGTCCATATCTCTCAAAGGTTTTGCTTTTTTATCTTTATAACGAATTCTTTTTTTACGGCTATGTTCTAGACTTTGTACTCCCACTAACCAAGGAATATTATTTGATGTCACATACATAATATTTTTATATGGGTCTACTGAAGCTCCTGTCCATTGGGCTCCGCCATTTTCATTATACTGTATTGTATATTTATCATGTTCATGGGGAACAGAAAAACCATAATTTGAATTTTCTACTATTGATAAAATGTACTCTCTACTAGACTTACTTAAATTTGTAACATCTTCTTTTTTAAATACATTTCTTGAAAAAGGTTCTGGTATTTTTATCGAAGGTTGATATTTACATGTTTTTTCTCCAGGCAATACTGAAGCAGGCGCAAGTCTCATTTCATAATCAAAAATTGGTTCGCCTGTATACCTGTCCAATAGCAGAGTATTTCCTAATTTTGTTACCACAACAACAACGTCGATCCTTTTATTATATTTATTTATAGTTGTTAAAATTGGAGGTGCTGGAATATCTCGATTCCATATATCATGACAAGTTTCTTGAAAATGCCATAGTTTTTTTTTATTTCTTACATCAAAAGCAATTACACTATTTGCAAACAAATTTTTTCCCGGTCTTAATGTACCAACAAAATTGGGTTTAGGATTTCCAGTCGTTAAGTAAACTATTCCACTATGAACATCAGCCGAAATACCGCCCCATGAATTACCACCAATAAAATCTTTTTTATTTTTTTCTCTTAAATAATATTTCCAATTCAATTTTCCAGATTCAACATCATAAGACTCTATTGATGGACGAAAAGTAGCAACAACTAGTTGATTGTCGATAATTATAGGAGGTATCGGACTCGAGCCAATTTTTATTATTCCATTTTTTCCAAAACTTTTTACGACCTTACCAGTTTTTGCGTTTAGTGATATCAGCTGGTCGTCATTTGTAAAATATAATTTCAGAATATCATTTTTTATATCTTTCCAGATCAACAAACCTCTTTTTGCCGCTTGATAACCTTTTTCTACCTTATGTCTCCATATTTCTTTGCCATTAGCGCCATCTAAACAAACTATATGATTTCCAGGAGTTGGTAAGTAAACCAAGCCTTCATAAACAACGGGGTTGGCCTGAATACCTTTCTTTCCATCTTTAGAATTAAATACCCAAGCTAATTTTAATTTTTCTATATTATTTCTATTAATCAAGTTAAGACTTGAAAATCTCATTGATGAGAATCCTCCATGACTTCTAGGCCAATTTGAAAAATTTTTTTCAACTTCCTTAATTTTTCTACCAGGTATAAAATTGTCTTTTTTACCTGGTATAACTTTAATTTTTGGTAAATTTTGTCTCAACGATGATTCTTCAGGTTGCCAATATTCTCGATGTTCTTTTGAAATTTTAAAAGTAATATCGTGATACAAATTATCATAATACTTTGAAATTTTTTTAATTATTCTGCTATTTAAGTTGTTAATGCTGAACGTAAGTGAACTCCTATTGATATAGGACGAATCATATTTAGCTAAATCAAACAACACGAGCAATATGAATAAAATTCCTAAAATAAATAAAGATAATACAATAAACTTTGGTATTTTAATTTTCATAAAAAATATTTTCTAATAGAATATAAATATTTATTCAAAAAAGAAATTCCTGGTAGCGGGGGGCGGATTCGAACCGCCGACCCCAGGCTTATGAGTCCTGTGCTCTAACCAACTGAGCTACCCCGCCATTAGTTCATATTGGTTTATAGTGCTTTTTTTAACTAATGCAATCCCGTTTCAAAATTCATAACCTAGTTCAAAGAATTTTGATGGATATGCGCACCTTTCTTTAAAATGTTCTTTCCAGTGGTCTTTAATGAAATAATCTTCCTTTCTATGAACTGAGTAATATTGAAAAAATGCGTAAGGTAATCCGGCTGTTTCCCAAACTTTGAAATATATTAACTTTGATACGTTTTCAAAATTAATCATATATTTTTTAATTGTCATTCTGTCCATTTCGTGTAAGCAGTCAATGGCAATAGATAAGTCAAATGTTTTTTTTGAAAAAAATTTTATCTGATGAGGAAAGACAAATAAAACATCATTTTTTTCTAGAGTATCATTTAAATGTTTTGGATCATTAATTTCAAAGGCCTTTGTGATCTTTTTGTTGGGGAAAGAGGCTCTTAAATTGTTCAAACTGACATTCACTGCGGGAGGTATATCAGCAATAACATATTTTGCATCATCATTAACAGATAAAACAACTTTGGCCGTTCTGCCTGAGCCCGCACCCACCTCCAAAAATCTATTTTTTTTTGCACTAAGTTTATCTATTAATTTTTCAATTTTTTCATATTCCATCAACGAATTCAAATTATCTTGGCTAATTTCTAAATTGTCTATACTTAGTGAATGCTCAATTAAATTATTGTTTTTTAATTTGTTTATTTGATTCAAATATTTAAATACTTGTTTGTCTTTGATATTTTCATATAAAAGTAACAAAATTAAATTATGATTTATTGAAGCTGAATAATTCAAATTACTTTGTTTTTTAAATAAATTAATATTTAAATTAATTTTATTATACTGCGCATTTTTACAAAAATCTCTTATCAATTTCTCATCTATTTCTGTCCAAGTAAAATATGACAAAGCCATAATATTTTCATAATTTTTATATTTGCCACTAGCAATTAGATCCATATGTAGCATAATTAAATGTCGCCAAAATTTAGATGACCAGTTATAACTCTCTGATTTCAAATATAGATTAAATGTTTCGATTAATTCTTTTGGTAAATTTGTTTTATCTAATTTAATCCAAAATTTTTTTAAATTTTTTTGCCTTAGGTAGGCATTTTTAAAAGTACCCCAAAAACTTTTTTTTTTAGCCTGAAGTTCCATTATTATAGCTCGTTATTATGATTTGTATAATTCATATTAGTTAAAATAATTGTTTATTTCTTACATGATTCATTTCACTTAAACTATCTTTAATTAAATGAGATATTAATATTTATTTAAAAAAAGAAATTCTCAAGCGGTTTTTTGTTAGATTTAAATAAGATTAATATACACATTTCTTTTTAATCATTATCTATCCCTTTTGCTTCATATTAGTTTGTTCATTATTTTTTTTTGCAGAGGCCATTTAATGTTTAATTTTAGATCGTCCCAGCGCAAGGAAAATTGTCGATCTACATCAGCATATTTTCCTTTATAGGCCAATTTATAGTGAAACAAACATTCGTTTCTCAAACAATAATGACTATTCGCGTAATTAGACGGAACAAGCACTTGCAATTCCTTCTTATGACTCAAAATATAAGATTTCCATTTTAAGTAATTGCTCGAATTTTTTTTGCAATTTACCACCACTAAAAAAATTTACCATATGGACAATTGATAAGTTTCCAAGTTTTTTTTCCATGAACTCCAATGGTAACCACGTTTATCTCTAAAAGATCTATTCATGTAAACTTTTACATTAAACGACATTACCTAAATTATCTTTTCACAAGTTCGGAAAATAATTTTGTTCGCTAAATGCTTCAAAAATACAAGAAGAAAGATTACCCGGTGTGGGAACGTAAATTAAACCGCCATAAACAATTGGATTAGCCTCAATGTCTTTCTTTCTATTAGCCATCTTTAAGCAAATATTAGAAAAAACTTGTATCTGATGCTATAATCTTTTAGTAGGTAATCAAATTATGTCAACAGCTTGTTTCATAGTTCCTTCCTGGCATTATTACAAAGATCCTTTAAAGCATACCCCGTACTGGGAATTATATTATGCTACCTATGTAAAAAAAGCAGGATTAGAAACAGATGTAATTGATATTAGATCTATGAAGGAAAATAATAAAAATTTAGATCTAACAAAAGCAGTAAATAAAATTCCTGAAAGAAATTTTTATTTCTATTGGATATTTAAATCTGGAGATGCTTTAGAAATATTTTCGATTGTTAAGTTACTCAAAAATAAATATCCTAAAAGTATACATGCTGCAGGGGGAACACATGTAGATATGAGTCAAGATGAATGTTCTAAACATTTTGATTCGATAATTGTCGGTCCAGGAGAAGAATCTTTTATAAAAGTCATAAAAGATTGTAATGAAAATAAATTATTGAAGAAATATTCTACAAATTATAAATCTCTTCATTTTAGTGACACTCATTTTCCTGATAGATCGTTTTTATCTGATAATTTAATAGCAAATAATAAAATGTTTGATCAGTATGGAAAAATTAAATCAACTTTAACATACTTTTCAAGAGGATGTATGATGAAGTGTGCTTTTTGCACATACAACGTTCCTCACTATTTACAAATAAAAAAACCTGAGTTAGTTACAAGAGAGATAAAATACTTAAAAGAAAGATATAATATTAAAGGGTTGTTGGTTAAAGATGAAGTTGCGATATCACCAAATAAGAAAATTTCAACAAAGATTATGGAAGCAATTGGAAATGAAAATATTATTTGGAGAGGGCAAACTACCACTATGGCTACTTATGAACAATTGAAACTAGCTAAGGAATCGGGCTGCGTTGAACTCGCATTTGGTGTTGAAACGGTTGATGACAACGTAATGAAAATTATAGATAAAACCTGGCAAAACCAAAAAAGCATAACAAGATGTATTGAGGACGCTAAAAAAGTTGGAATTAATGTAAAAATATGTTTAATTTTAGGCCTGCCAGGTGAAAAAAAAGATATTGCAGATTCAACTCTCAATTTTTTAAGAGAAATAAAACCTAATTATGTAAGTGTATCTGGTTTTTTGCCTGTGCCTGGTTCACCAATAGCAAGAAATTTTAAAAAATTTGGAATCAAAATGGTCGAAAAAGATTGGAATAAATATGCACATTTGCTTTACAGATTTTCAGATGAAGAAGAAGTAGGATTGCCATTTGAATTTAATAAAATAACTCCTTGGGGAAAGTCATTATCAAATTCGGAAATTAAAGAGAATGTAATAAGAATACAGACATGGCTTAGAGAAAACTCCATGGTTTATTAATCTTTAATTTATTATTTTTAAAACACCAATAGCGGGAATACTTTCTAGTACCATCAGGACAGCATTTTTTTCTTCAATGAAAATCATGTCCCTGATTCTTTCGCCGATTGGTATTACGTCTTCAAAAATTATTTTACTAAAATTTTCGTTGAAACGAATATGATGTAAGCTCTGATCCCCTTCATTCATTTGCCACTTATAACCCAAAGCCGCAACAAAGAAATCATTAGTAAATTCTTCATTAAAAGATATAGGTATTTTGACTATTTCACTTATTGCTATGGAAGGGGTATAATATTTGATGGGTTCAACAAAGCCATAATCTTTATGAGACTTGTGCAATGGTGCTTCTTTTCTAAATTTTCCATCATCATGTTCACCATAGGATGAAATCGGCCAACCATAATTTTCAATAATTTTGTTATCAGGATGTAAATTTATATTAATTTCATCTCCACCAATAGGGCCATGTTCTGTATGAATGATTATGTTTTTACTCTTATTATAGTATAAACCTTGTGCATTACGACTTCCCATAGCAATAATCTCATAATCTTTTGACTTTAGATCTATTGAAATTATTTTACCAAATATTGAATTTTTATCTTGCGCTAGAAGCATTTCGGCCCATGTCCAATCACCAATGGTTAGAAGAATTTTTCCATTTTTAAAAAAAACCATTCTTCCTCCAGAATGGGCAAGGAGACCAGTATTTACACATTCCTTATAAGAAAAAAAATCACTAAAAGTCAAATAATTTAAATTAAGTTCTGAGCTCATAATAGAAATGTTATAACAATTGTTTGATATTTTTTTTACATATGAAAAAAAAATTTTATTATCTAATATCAACAAATCCTTGATACTATATACGCTGGGTAAATAAAATTTTTCTTCTTTGATCAAATCTTTTATGTTAGTTCTAATTTTATTTAAATCGAAACTATTTGATCCAATGTCTTTTTTAGCGAAAGAAAAAAACTCGCCATCTCCAGAAGCCAACACTATATTATTACTAGTTTGCTCTAAATAAGCCACGGGTTTACCTCCCCATTCTTTATTATTTAGAAAAGGTAACTGAAAAGTTCTAATATCATAGGTATATGATTTAGATTTAACATTATTTGACTCTGATGATGGCAATTCTAATCCAGTAGTTATATGTTCTACTCTTTTAATCAACGCTGTAATTTTTGAATTAAGTGCATTTAGGGTACTATCGTACCGCTGCGTCTTTTGATTAAAGGCAAGTATTTTTTTTTCAACTCTAATTGTTTCTGAAACTAATAATATAAGTAATAAAATAAATAAAAATAAAAAAAACTTGAATTTACGTGTCATTTGTTATTCGTATGTTATTCGTAATTGAAAATTTTATGATGGTCAAATTAATAATAATTTATAAAAGGTTTGAATCTAATTCAAAAGTCTTTTTATTCATTGAAGATGGAAATCTCAGAAACAATTAATATTTTCATCAAAAGCGACAAGATCGCAAAAAAATTAAATATTTATACTTTTAATAAAATCTTCAATTTTGGATGTTCTAAAATTTTTAACATTAGATTTTAACCCTTTATTAGCTCGAGTTACTATTTTTATTCTTAAATTTTTTATGCTTATTGGTTTTACATATTTTGACTTGTTGATGAGTGTTGCCATATCTTTTATAAGCTTAAATCTAGATTGCAAATTGTTAGAAGATAAATGAATTATTTTTTTGCTCAATAAATTTTTGAGTTTGTCTCCCTTAATATGCTTCACTAAAAAATTTGACACATCATCAGCATTGGTAGGTGTACAAAATATATCATTTGATATACGAATTTTTTTATTTTTTTTCAATTCTGTCAAAAGATTATAAACAAGATTTTTTTTAAAAAATTTTCCAAATAACAATGACACTCTAATGATTAGGGAATTTTTAAATCTGATTAACGAATAATCACCTAATAATTTGCTCTTGCCGTACATCGAATTTGGTTGAGGTATATCTTCAACACCGCAGAGGTATTTTTTGTTACCATCAAAAACAGCCTCTGTGGAAAAATGAATTAATGTCATATTTATTTTTTCACTTACGACGGCTAATTTATACGGGAAAAAAGCATTTACTTCATAAGCATTTTTTGGAGATTTATTACATTCTTCATAAGTAGCTGCAACACAATTAATAATTATATTAGGTTTTGTCCTGATTATAATTTTCTCAAGTTTACTAAAATTCTTTATAAAATCGAAATCTTTTCTAGAAATAGTTGAAATATTAAAATTGTTATTTTTTAATTTTTCTAAAATATGTTTTGCCAAACCAGATGTGCTTCCAACAATTAATACCTTTTTTTTAATCATTTAATTCTTTTATTATTATAAAGTTGCTTCATATTTCAAAATCAACTTTTGCTAGAAAGAATCGTAATATATTACTGATTTATAAGTTCTGTTTATTTCCTTAGCAAATTTTTTATAAATAAAATTGGCGAATTCGTTGGGTGTTTTGACTTTTTTTATTTTTTTTCTTTTTTGAAACAAAGTTAAATCTTTATTGTTCTTAATGTTGTGATTTTTTCTGAAACTAGAGGTGTCAATATAACGTGGAATTATAGAAACAATATTAATTTTTTTTTTAAAAGTGTCTTTGGACAATGCTGTAACTAAAGTATTTAATGCAGATTTAGATAATGCATACAAATGCATATCCTTTCCACCAGAAATAGCTGAATAAGAAGAAATGTTTATTATGGTTGTTTGATCTATAGATTTCTTTTTTAAAGAAAATTCTAATGCTTTTTTTAATAAAACTATATTTCCAATTAATAACCCCTTTATATTATTCGATATTTCTAAGTTTTTTAATTTTAAAAAGTTTTTTCTTTGTGTTTTGATAGAAGCATTATTAATAAATATGTTCATTCCTTTAAATTGTTTAGAAAATTTATTGAATGCATTCTTGATTGTATCTGTTTTAGCCAAGTCCATTCTTACGTAATTGTTAAGAATATTGTATTTTTTTAAGTTTTTTGAAATAGACCTAGCCTCGCTTAAATTATCAAAATAAGTAAAAAAAATATTGAATCCGTGTTCTGCAAATTTATAGATTAATGATTTTCCAATTCCACTTGTGCCACCCGTTATAAAAACATTTTTAGTCATTGTTTTGGATCGTTTAATAATTTATATACAATATTTGAAATTCAATTTATTAGGGATGTATAATAAATTCAAGGACAGCGTGAAAATTTAGGCTTAACCTTCATGATTAATCGTAGATTTAAAAAATGTCTTGTAACAGGTATAACTGCTTCAAGGGGAAGTTATTTAACTGAACATATATTATCAAGAGATAAAAAGTATCAGTCCCGTTAATCCTTATTATATTGGAAAAGACCATGATAAAAGAGATTATATAGTAGGTAATGAAAAAATCAAAAAATTAGGTTGGAAACCAAAAATTAATTTAGATAATCATATAATTGAGTTGATTAAAACTTTTGAAATTATTAAACCAAGACCAAATGCAAATATATAATTTTTTTTAATTATAATAAATAATAGAAAAAATTTAATTATGTTTTTAAATTCAAAAATTTTTATAGCTGGTCAAAAAAATTTTGTTGGCAAATATCTTTTTAAAGAATTATGTAAAAATTCTTACAAAAAAATTATTAATAATAATTTAAATATAGAAAAACTTAAAGATATTGTTTTTTTAAATAAATTTTTTAGTGAAAATAGACCAGAAGTAGTTTTTCTTGTTGGAGGTAACTCAGGCGGTATTAAATTAAATATTTTGCAACCAGCTAGCTTAATGAATGATAATTTATTAATTATTTTAAATGTTTTTAGATTATCTCATAAATATAAAGTAAAAAAATTGTTATATCTTTCTAGTTCTTGCGTTTATCCAAAAAACATTAATTCATCTCTATTGCCAAAGTTTTTAATGTCAAATAAATTTGAAGATACTAATAAGTATTATGCTCTAGCTAAAATTATTGGTATTCAAATGTGTGAGGCTTACAATAAAGAATTTAAGAAAAATTTTATCTCTGTTATACCATCTACAGTTTTTGGTCCATATGACAATTTTGTTGATGATAATGCGCATGTAGTTTCTTCTTTGATAAAAAAAATACATTATGCAAAAGTTAATAATAAAAAAACAATTAAATTATGGGGTACAGGCAAACCAATAAGAGATTTTATTTATGTTGAAGACTTAGTAAAAGGTCTAATTGTTCTTTTAGAAAATCACAATTCATCTGAACCGGTTAATATTAGTTCTGGAGAGAGTTTTACTATTAATAAGCTATCTAAAATAATAAAAAAAATAATAGATTATAAAGGTAATATTTATTTTGATATAAATAAACCTGATGGTGTGAAAAAGAAAATATTAAATATTGATAAAATTCTTAAATATAGATGGCGACCTGAATATTTAATTGATGAAGCGTTGGAGAAAACATACAAATGGTATTTGCGTAGTAAATACATTAAATAGAAACAAAATTTGGAATTTTTTTGATAACTAATTTAACAAAATCTGATCTAATAAGCTTCGAGGAACGAGTAGCAAAAGCATTTAATCAGGCTCAAATTAAAGCTCCAGTCCATCTTTATTCAAATAATGAGGAAATGATGATTAAATCTTTTGAAGTTATAAAAAAAGAAGATTGGGTTCTATGTTCATGGAGAAGTCATTACCAATGTCTTTTGAAAGGAGTACCTCAAGACAAATTGTTTGAAAGTATAATAGGAGGCAATTCTATTTCTCTGTGTTTTCCAGAATATAATATTTTTTCATCTGCTATCGTAGGAGGACATATATCCATTGCTGTAGGAATAGCTTTAGCTAATAAAAGAAATAAATCTAATAAAATTGTGCATTGTTTTTTGGGGGATATGACTGCAGAAACTGGAATTACTCATGAAGCAATAAAATACTCGATTAATTATGATCTTCCAATAAGATTTATTATTGAAGATAACGGTCTATCTGTTTGTACAGATACTAGACGAGCATGGGGAGTTCAAAAGTTAAGTTATGAGTATATTAAAAGTAATAAAATATTTAAATATAAATATAAAAACAAATATCCTCACGCTGGCGCAGGTATTAGAGTTCAATTTTAAATTATTAAAATGAAGTATTTTGATGAAATAAAGAAATCTATGAATTTTTTATCCAAAAATAGTAAAACTATTTTCTTGGGACAAGCTGTTTTATTTCCTGGTACAGCTATGACAGATACATTGAAAGATGTCCCAAAAGAAAAATTAATAGAACTACCTGTTTTTGAAGAAATGCAAATGGGTATGTCAATAGGTTTTGCCCTAGAAGGCAAAATTCCTATTTCTATTTATCCTAGATGGAATTTTTTACTTTTAGCAGTCAATCAATTGGTAAATCATCTAGATAAAATTCCAAAAATGAGCAATAATGCCTTTATACCAAAAGTAATTATTCGTACGGGTGTTGGCTCTCAAAGACCTTTACATCCCCAATTTCAGCATACAGGTGATTTTTCAGATGCATTTAAGAAAATGTTAACCAATATAGATGTTATAAAATTAAATGAACCAGAAGAAGTTTTTCCAGCCTATAAGAAGGCGCTAGAAAGGGAAGACAAAATGTCAACCTTAATTGTAGAAGTGTGTGATTATTATAACGAAAAGTAAAGATTATGAATAAAAAAAAAATTTTAATTTTAGGAGCAACAGGTTTTATTGGAAGAAATATTGTTGAATATTTTTCTAAGAAAAATAAATTTAATATTACTGGTACATATTTTAAAACAAAGCCTAATTTATCAAATAAAAGAATTAAATATATAAAAACTGATTTAAAGAATAAAAAATTAGTAGACAATCTATTGAAAGATAAAGAAATTGTCATACAAGCAGCTGCTGTAACAACAGGAATTCAAGATGTAATTAAAAGGCCTTACGTACATGTAACTGATAATGCTATTATGAATAGTTTGCTACTGAGGTCATGTTTTGAAAATCAAATCAAACATTTTATTTTTTTCAGTTGCACAACAATGTACCCAAATTCTGAATATCCAATTAAAGAAGATGATTTCAATTCAAAAATTGAAGATAAATACTTTGGTGTAGGTTGGACAAAAGTGTATATTGAGAAAATGTTAGAGTTTTACTCTCGAATAAGTAAAACTAAATTTACCGCAATAAGACATAGTAATATTTATGGTCCTTATGATAAATATGATTTAGATAGATCACACGTATTTGGTGCTACAGTTACTAAAGTTTTAACTTCAAAAGAAAATAATTTCGAAGTTTGGGGAGATGGCACTGAAAAAAGAGATTTAGTTTACATTGATGATCTTGTTAAATTTGTTGAGTTGATTATAACTAAACAAAAAAAACAATTTGAATTAATTAATTTAGGATCCGGCAAAAGTATTTCTATTGCAGAATTAGTCGAAAAAATAATAAATGCTTCTAGTAAACATCTTACTATAAGATATAATAATACAAAACCTACAATAAAATTTAACTTAGAATTAAATATAGATAAAGCAACTAAAAAATATGGTTGGAAACCTGAGGTATGTCTTGATGAAGGTATTATGAAAACTATGCAATGGTATAAAAAAAATATTAAGATTTATGACTATGGTAAAATATCACTAAAAAAAATGATTAAAAAAAATGTATGAATTAAATTTTTTTAAAAATAAAGAAATACTTATAACTGGTGGAACTGGTTTGGTAGGTAATCAATTAACAAATCTATTATTAGATTCCGGAGCAAATCTAACCATTGCTTCTCTTGATGATCCAAATAATAAAAAGATTAATATCGAATATGTTAAAACGGATTTAAGATATTTAGATAAATGTATAGAAATTACCAAAAACAAAGAAATAGTATTTAATCTAGTAGGTATAAAGGGATCTCCTGCTATGGCTTTAAAAAAACCTGCAAGTTTTTTTGTACCTACAATTACATTCAGTATAAATATGATGGAGGCAGCAAGAAGAAATAATGTAAATAGATATTTATATACTAGTTCAGTTGGAGTTTATTCACCTTCCGAAGTTTTTTATGAAGATGATGTTTGGAAAACTTTTCCTTCAGATAACGACAAATTTGCAGGTTGGGCAAAAAGAATGGGTGAATTGCAAGCCGAAGCATATAAAATTGAACACAATTGGAATAATATTTCAATAGTAAGACCCGCTAATGTTTATGGCCCTTTTGATAATTTTGATCCCAAAAATGCAATGGTTATTCCTTCATTAATACATAGGATTTCATCTGGAGAAAATCCATTGCTTGTATGGGGAGATGGATCACCAATAAGAGATTTTATACATGCTAGAGATGTTGCACATGGAATGCTTATGGCTGTATATAAAGAAATTGATATTCCGATAAATCTTGGAAGTGGAAAAGGATACACTATAGAAGAAATTGCAAATATTGTTTGCAAAAATGCTCCTAATGGACCTGTAGATATCAAATGGGATAAATCCAAACCATCAGGAGATAAAAAAAGAATTATGGATATTTCAAGGGCTAGATCATATGGCTTTAATACTACAATTGATATTGAGAAAGGAATAAAAGAAACAATTGAATGGTATCAAAAAAATAAATTAAATAATGCTAAAAGGTATAATGCCTTCACAGAAAATATTTAGCTTAATTTAATAATATGAATTTCACTTTTTAGATTTAAGGGTATAGATAAGCGAATACCATAAAGTATTAATAATAGATTCTGACACAATAAGAAACTTTGTTAAAAAGTTAGAATTTTTTATTATTTTAAAAATTATCCTAAATTGAAATATTCCTTTTATTAGATTTGAGAGTTTGAGATTTCTTAGTAGTATTTGCTTGGCTGAAATCCTTAAGTACCAATAAGGAATTTTTGCTAATTTTACCCTACCGCGATTTGGTTTTTCTATTGCATTATAAATGGGTTCGAAGTTTTTTTCATCTTCATATAAATTATACACTTTGGAAGTAAACTTATTTGTATATTTTGCTAACAATTCATTATCATTCAATAATTTTTTTAATATTCTTACACATTCTTCTTTTGTAAAAAAGGTTGGCACTTCATCTTTACTATAAAGTAGTTCTGTACCAGGTGAATATTCGGCAACACAAGCGACACCTTTTAAACCTGCTACTATTATTTTTCCTTTATAAAGATAGAAAAACTTATAAATACTTTCTGATGCGTAATTTTTAACAATTGTAGTTCTTGATTTGGACAATTCTAAAACAATTTTTGATTTTGAAATGAGTTTTAATAATTCTTCTTTTGGCACTCCTGTAACTTTCTCTTCGTGACCAGCATTTTTTAAATTTATTCCCTCTTTAACTATATAGTCTAAAATATTCTTTCGATCTGGAGTTATATGTCCGTAAAAAAGCACATCAATCTCTTTTTTTTCATCACTACTGTTTTTACTTATTTTGCTAAATTCCATATTAGAAATATATGCTTCATATCCCTTTTCTTTGTATTTCAGCACAGATAATGGACATTGACTTAAAACAAGATCACAAGCACTTGCAGTTACTGAATGAAAGTCGTGAAATTCAAAATCATCACCTATTATGATTATTTTTTTTTTGGTATTAATTTTTTCAATAAAAAAGAAATTTATAAATTTAAAATAATCAACATCAAAAACCACAATTTCAATATTTTTTGATTTTATTAGATTGTTTATATAATCAACTATCTCTGTAAAATTTTTATTCTTAAAATTACTGATGTACAGGAATTCAGTATCATAATAAATTAAAAACCTATTGACCACGTGTTCATTCCAAGCATGCGGATACTTAAAAATTATCAAAACTTTATTTTTCTTCATTATTGTTAAAATAAATCAAATTTTATAGCAAAACTTTGTAAAAATACTTATATTTATATATAAGAACTTATATATAAATATAAGTGATAAAAAAATCATAAATTATGAATGCTGATAACAACAATATTAGCTCTAAAAATAGTTTGAAAATTTTTTTTATAAAATTAATTTCTGTATCAATTGCAATACTTATTCTTATTAACTTAATATTTAACTTATTGTTTGCTGAAAGATTAGAAAAAATAGACAAACTATTATTATTGGAGAAAAATGAATTCAGACATGAAATAAAAGAGAAGATGAGAGAAGAGTTAAGGAGTAGTCTAAATAAAGATAATTTGATCTATGAAGAAGACAAAATACTAATGTATAAATTATATCAAAAACTGAAAAAAGAATTTCAGGATATTGATAAAAGTAAACTCTGAATTAAATTTCTAAAAATTCAATATGCTTAAAAAAGTTGAAGTTTTCACACTTTCTTTATTGATTGTTTTTGCAACTTACTGTGCCCTCACAATCGGTAGTTCTTGGGATGAAATCTTTGAAATGAATATTGGAAAGGAACGATTTAAGTATCTCTTTTCTTTCGGTTCTTATAAATATTTCGATTTTTACAATTCAAGATTTTATCCTGGTTTTTACAACACTTTAGCAATCTTCGTATCAAAAATGTTTCCAATAAAATATGAAATTGAAATTTGGCATTTAACAAATACAGTTTTTTCAATTTTATCAATCGTTGGAATTTATAAAATAACAAGTTATTTATTTAATAAAAAAGTAGGAAAAATTGTATTCTTGCTGTGTTTTATAAACCCAATTTTTTTTGGTCACATGGCAATGAATTCAAAAGATACAATGATTGTCTTCGCCAATGTTTGGTCTACTTACATATTTTTGAGATATCTTCAAAATCAAAACTTGAGTAACAAACGTAACAGATATGTATTGTTGGGAGGACTCGCTGTAGGTTTTGGTACTGGCGTTAGATTGCCGTTTATTGCCACTTTATTTCCATTAATTATTTTCTTATTAATAGACATATTTTTCTTTAAAAAAATTTGTAGTTCCAAATTCTCGATTAAAAAATTTTCATTTGATTTAACAAAAGTTTTAATAATTGCCTATTTAATTACAATTTCAACTTGGCCCCATGTTTATAATAACATTTTTATAGAACCATTTAAAATATTTATAGATCAGACTAGCCCTGGGGCCTTTGGTGTAAATTGGCTTTTATTAAATGGAAGTTTTTTCGACACTTTATCTTTGCCAAAACCATATATTTTAATAAATTTTTTTTACAAATCCCCTGAATTTATATTGCTGTGCTATTTAATTTTTATTTTTTTTGTAATAGGAAACAAAAATTTTTTCTTATCTCAGTTTGATTTTTTTTGGATTAAATTATCCCTAATTTTATTTATTTTTCTATTTCCTACTATATTTTTTATTGTTATAGCTTATAGAGTCTATGATGGACTTCGATTGTTTTTATATCTAATACCTTACTTTAATATAATTCCTGGATTAGCAATTTACTACTTAATTTATAATTATAAACCATTAACGCTTAAATTTTTATCTGGGGTTATAGTTAGTCTTTTTATTTATTATTTATTCATTTTTATCTCACTTACTCCTTACCAATATACATATCTAAATATATTTATTGGAAATTTCTCTAACGCTTATAAAAAATTTGAAAACGATTATTGGGCAATATCCATTAAAGAATTGGTTAAAAAAATACCTAAAGAAACTAGTTTGGTTTCTAACAACAAAAAAATTAAAATAGCCTTTTGTGGAGTGCCTCACAATACAGCCAAAAAGGAGTTGAGCAAATTAAAAGATTTAAAGTATGAACAGAAATATTTATACTCTAAAGATATCGATTTTATTATGATGACAAATAGAATAGTGGCAAACAAAGAGGAAAATACTCTAGATAAAGTTAAAACTTGTTTTGAAAAATTTGAGGGAGAAAACCTTATAGCTGTTGAAAGAAATGGTTTAATTTTATCTACAATAAGAAAAGGTTTTTGAATTAAATTTGTTATATTATTATAAATAGAAAAAAATATTATTAAATGATCTTAAGCATAATAGTTCCTACCTACAATGAAGAGAAAACAATTATTAAAATTCTTGAAAAGATTAAAAACAACTCCTCAGATTTTTTTAAATATGAGGTTATAGTAATTGATGACGCATCTACAGATCAATCAAGCAAATTGCTTGAGGATAATAAACATCTTTATGATAAACTTTTAATTAACGAAACAAACAAAGGAAAGGGATTTTCGGTAAAAAGAGGAATATCAAGTGCTTCTGGTACACATGTAATTTTTCAAGATGCAGATTTAGAATATAACCCTGGCGATTTCAAAAAATTTGAAAAAATTTTTATTGATTTTGATGCTGATGGTATTATTGGTTCAAGATTTGTATATTCAAATTACACTCGTTCTCATAATATTTTAAACAAAATTGGTAATACTATTTTAACCTTCGTATTTAATCTTTTATATAACACTACTTTTACTGATATTTATTCATGTTATTTTGCATTTAAAAAAAATTTACTCAATGTAGAAGAATTAAGAACTAAAGGATTCGAGCAACATGCTGAAATCTTATGCAAAGTAATAAAAAAAGGTAATAAATTTTACGAAGTGCCAATAAGTTATAACGGAAGAAATAATTCAGAAGGCAAAAAAATTAAGCCACACCATTTTTTTCTGGTAGTTTTTGAAATAATTCGTGGAAGATTCATATAGAAAAAACTTATAAGTTATTTTGCAATTTTTATATTATATAGTGCAAAAAAGGCCAATAAAAAACTCAAAGATCTTATCACTCTTGCAGCGGAAGAGTCCAACTGAAATTGAAAGTCATATGGAGTGGAGAGATAAATAATAAACAAAATTAATATATACATTAAAGTAATAATAAAAATAAAACTGAAAAGTTCCTTGTCAAATTTTATCCAAAACGACACAAGAAAGAATATTAGTGCAAATAGGAACTTTTCATTCAAAAATAAAAAATATGAAATTGCTTTATAATTATTTAGATCTTCTAACCGAGGCAATAAATTTAACAAAATATTTGTACTAATATAATCATCTCCTATTCCTTTAGAATAACAGAAAAACTTCCAGATTATTATTGGTAAAAATGAAATTGAGAGTAAAAAAAATTTAGAAATATCTTTTTTTAATCTTAATTTAGATAAATTTATTAAGAAAGTTGTGAAAAATATTACAAAAAGCAAAGCAATACCTTCATTTTTAATTAATGTAAGAGATACAAAAAAACAAAATGCAAGCATATGAAATATGGGTCTATTTTTATAAAAATTTGAATCAGTAATGAAAAGAAGATACATCAAGAACGCACTTATCCCAAAGTATATGGCTACTAGACCGTCTGCCCATCCGTTAAATAAAAATTTTCCTACTGTAAAAAAAACTATAGATAAAAAAATTAAATAACGAACATCTTTAAAAAAAGTAAAAATCAAGATTAGAGGTGGTAAAAACATTAATGAAAAAGATATTTTTGGAAAGACTTCGTTCCAATGGCCAACCAATATAGCTAAAGCTGAAGCAAAAGCCGGCGCAAGATTAGGATATTCGATATGACTAAATTTATAATTGTCACCAAGTGAAAAAACTGAATCCTCATAAAACATTACTTTTGCATGAAAAAGCCATATGCTTCGAGCATCCCATTCAAAAGTAGCTGTACCTAACGATATAAATATTATACACAAAAAAAATATTTTCAAAAATGGATTTACTAAAAAATTTTTGAAGTAAAATACGAGAATCGTAAATAAAAAAATAATAAAATTTATTTTGATTAGTATTATAGAAAAATTTAAACTTAAAAATAAATAATTACTTAAAATTAAGAAACTTAGAACTAGGGCTATTTTTTCATGAAAATTGCTATGTGTCATATCAGCATTGAGTCAATTTTAGGTGTTTACCAGTTTCTATAATTTTGCATTTTTCAAAAATATATTCATTGATAGAAAAAAAAACAAATTTTGAGGATTGGTTTATTATAATTGGATAATTATATTCTAGTGATCTTTGATAGAAATAATCATCATCTTTAAGCTTTTTGCTTAAATTAAAATGAAGAATTTTATTTCTTTTTAATATACTTTTTGATTCGATAACTTCTTTTGAAACCGCATACGTGATTCCAGAATTTTCATTAAAAGGATCTTTGATTATTGCATATTGAAATCCACTTCTAAAATTAAATAAATAAAAAAGTTGTAGTATGCATATTATTAAAAATAAAATTTTTGTCTTTCTAGCAGTCATCGACGATTAATAATATTTAATACCCGTATAACTTTATAAATTCCAAGTCCGATTCAACCATACTAGTCACTAGATCATCAAAAGAAATCTTTGGTTCCCACTTTAAAATTTTTTTAGCTTTAGAGTAGTCAGCCAAAAGAGTGTCAACCTCAGCTGGTCTTATTAAATTCTCGTCCACAATTACATAGTCCTTATAATTCAAACCAACATGTTCAAAAGCTTTTTTAGCAAATTCCTCAACCGAATGTTCTATTCCTGTGCCTATCACATAATCTCCAGGATTTTTTTGTTGTAACATTGACCACATAGCCATGACATAATCTTGGGAATGACCCCAGTCTCTTTTAGCTTTTATATTTCCCAGTTTTACTTTTTTCTGTAAACTTTTTTTTATCCGAGCAACCGCATAGGATATTTTTCGAGTCACAAACTCGAAACCTCTCCTTTGAGATTCATGGTTGAATAAAATACCAGTTGAAGCAT
>Ga0208641_1000658_pt1 | contig 19645 bp, 9 predicted proteins | sample ETN02SmetaG_2_FD_185789 | JGI IMG/M metagenome (GOLD analysis project Ga0208641, IMG submission 185789) | Marine microbial and viral communities from oxygen minimum zone, Eastern Pacific Ocean - ETNP2014F10-02SV253 (SPAdes) (version 2) | ecosystem: Environmental > Aquatic > Marine > Oceanic ... | reverse complement strand
CCACCTGATGCAGCGGCAATTTTGGCTGTCTGCCTACGCCACAATATGTCAAGTCCAAGTGTCAGCGTGTGATTTATTCGTTCATACGTCTCAGGAACTTCCGAAAATACTTTCTTAAGAAAGTTTATTTTGGGGTGTGATCGTACCCCAATATTTGTACCAATATTAGAGTTAGTATTGTGTGTTAACATTGTATTGCTTTCTTCAATTTACCCATCCCCACTTTTTTACAAAGAGGTGGGTCAGTAACAAATTAAAGAAGAAAGAATTAAACATCATCGCATTTTTTATGTACAGCTGATTTAATTGGTTTAAAGTGAATATGCTCTTTAGGTAAATAAAAACTTGCTAATATCTCGATAAATATAAAAAAGAAAGCTATTGAAGCGGTTATATAAGCACCTTCACCTATGGCAGATACCACTTCAATAAAATGGCTAATGCCATGCAATCTTAACCCCCATCTTAATATTTCTAAAAAATTTCTTTTAAACATATTTTACCTCACTTCACTTTTAACAAAATGATGGGAAATAAAAAACCACCCATCAGATTATGAGACTCACGCACTCTATTCTATTTTTAATTGGTTGAATGACGAATGGGCGTCAATTTATTGTAAATAATGTGATCTTATACAGTTAAAATACTAATCTATATTGGATCCCGATACTTCTTCCTTTTTCGGGCATAATCAACTTCATTCTTGAGAGATGATTATAATATTCTTGATCAAAAATATTATCTATTCGAAAAATAATTTTATGTATGATATTGGACGAATTAATAATGTAAGTCCCGCTTATATCAGTAAGGAAGTATCCGTCCGTTCTGGTCTCAAATTCACCTAGTCTTTCTTGGGATGAAACTTTTTTTAATGTTAATGTAGCAGTTATTGGATTTAAATCTAATTCTGTTGAGAAAAGAAATTTATCCGGTGGCATGTAAGCTAGAGGAGTATTGTCTGACAAATTTTCTCCTCTTATTAATGATATACTTCCATATAAATTAATTGAATTTGTTAGCTTATATTTCAATTCAGACTCAAGACCATAGACTGATACTCTTAGCCCCTGCATTTGATATTTATAAAGCCAACCGCTTGATCCACTGCCCCATTCAATGAAATCTGCACCTGCACACGGATGGCCTTCACCATCTACAAATTTTTCTTCACACTCTCCCATTTTGGAACTAATATGATAATTTGGACTAAAGTTTTGATAACCGGTCATCCTGATTTCACTTTTATCTGTATGATGCTCCAAAGATGCCTCCAGACCAATTGTCTTTTCCAGATTCAGAGTGGGCTGTCCAATTTCATAAGCATAGGTACCCAGATGGGGGCCGTCTGAATATAGATCTTCAATACCTGGAGCCCGTCCAGTGAGCATGATGCCAAAAGAAAATTCCCAATTCTTCCAGCTTCGAAAAACACCGATTCCCGCTGAAAAAATGGAGTAATCACGCTGCAAAACTTGGCTTGTATCTATATTTGATAATCTATCCTGGACGTCAGGGATAACCGAGAGATACTCAGCACGTGATGAAAGTTGTAAAGTGAAATTATATATTTCTCTTTCAACCAATCCAAATACGGCTATGTTTAATTCTTTTGTATCTGGTGTCCAGTAGAATCCTCCCGCTTGAAAATTACGATATTGGAATAAGGATCCGATATGTAGTTTTGGACCCTTAAGTGTATTTTGTAACGAAAAGATTTGTTGATCCAAAATCACAGATGGGTATGAGCTGCCTTTTTCTAATTCAGTATGCCCATAGTTGATATAGCGCTGATCAATATCCAATGTCTGAAAACCTAAAATTGAGATGTCCTTATGGACATTAAACTTTTGAGTATTTTTGTTCATATCAATATCCACTCCACTAATATGCCCATCAGGGCTTCCAGGGATGCCATAATTCATGGCAAGCTGTCCATAGGAAAAAGTTGAACGATAATCCTTACCAAAATAAGAATAACTGCCTGTCACTTCAAAATTGGATAGGGCAGTGTTTGCTAACGGTCCAATTGGAGAGATTTGATCGCCTGTGTTCCGGCTAAGCAGTGAAAATCTCAATTGGTGTTTATAATTAAGCGGCAAGTAACAAACAACATTACCGAACAAACTCGAATTGGATGATTCTGTTCCAAGGATGCCCTGTAAACTGGTTTTTTTTAATCTGGTTTCTGAATCAATTTGTCTGGAAACGTTAATGACACCACCAATTGTATTTGAACCGTAGAGTAGAGCCTCTGGTCCGCGAATGACTCTTACTTTATTGTAAGAAGCCATATCCATACTGACAGTATGATCAATAGACGTATTGGAAAGGTCTCCAGCCGTTATGCCGTCTTCTGTGAGTAAAAATCTATCGCCTGAATATCCTCTTAGAACTGGTTGAGTTGTTCCCTGCCCCATGGATCGAATAGATAAACCTGTTTCTTCGTCCAAGGTCAAAGCCAGAGATGACTTTAGATTACTATGATATTGACCTCCAGTAATATAGATGTTTGATGAAAAACTTTTAGGTTGAAGTTCATGATGGGCATCAACAATTATCTCTTCAATTTTTATCGTTTCTCTTAACATGTAGATTACACCTAGGTCATAACTAGTTTTATCTAATACTATTGACTTTTCTTTATCCTTATATCCTATCATAGAGATTGTAAGAGATATTTCTCCATAAGGCAAATCATCTAAAACAAACCGACCATCAACCTGAGATACTGTACCAATACCCAGTTTTTTAAAATAAATATTAGCACCATGAATGGGTGTTTGATCATTATCATTTATGATAAAACCTGAAATTAATGCCTCCTGAGACCAGGAAAGCCCCAGGAAGCATAACACTGTGATGTGTTTTTTAATTAACAATTACAGGGATATTGTTTGGCGAAGTATAATCGGCATGACCTTCATGGATCAATTGTAGCATAAAACTAGTGGTTCCAGTACTGACTCCAATGATATGGATTTCCATTTCATGGTGACCTTCTTCACCCTCTTCATGATCTTCAACTTCTACAACTGCAACACTGACATCATTATCAGAGACTTGTAACTCATCTTCATCATCATGTTCTTCGCCTTCTTCCTCATGTTCAATCTCGTTTCCTTCATGGTTAAGAAAGTGGACGGTAAGTTCAAGTGTATCACCAACTGTCAATGTAACTGTTCCGGTCATTGCTCCTTCAAACTCTCTATAAACCTCAGTTCCACTTTCATCTTCTAAAACAAAACCATCTGCATCGGTATGTTCTTTATCATGATCATGGTCATCGTCTTCACAGCCTGTTGTAAATAATATCATGCTAGTTAATAAAAAAACTACGTGCACCCTCATAGGGTGTAATAATAAAAATTTCAAAAAATGCTCCTTTATAAAATTATGTACTAGTTGTACATCACTGTAAAACTTTCATAAGTGATGTGATTAAAATGGTGTTTTTAACTAAAGGAGAGTTGGGGGAGGACGACTATATAAACTAAAATGTAAATAAGAATACTTAAAACTTTCATATGAAGAACAGAGTAATAAACCATCTTGATTAAATGACAGATCATTAGATCTTTGAATAAACAGTCTATTATTTTTATTTAGACATTTTTCACATTGGTGATTTATAGAATGATGTTTTTCATCATCACAATCAATATCACATATGCTGTACCCATCGTAATGTTCATGGTGCAGATCGACATGTAACGTTGCCGATAGAAATAGGATTGATAATCCATATGTAATGAATGTTTTTAGCATTTTATTAATATCAAAATATTTATGAAAATTCCTTTATAAAACAAGGCTCTAATTAGCAGAGAATCAAAACCTTCAGGAATCAGGTTATGAGACTCACGTAGTCTCTTCTATTTTAATTTGGCTGGAGACGAATAGGCGTCGATTTATCCCACAAACAAAAAACTAGCCAATTGAGAATGGTTTCCTTAAGCAGCGGGGGTAGGATTCGATGCCCTTAGTAATTCGAGGAATTCAGATTTACCGATTCCCCCTACTCGCCATTGCAAAGCATTTCCATTTGGATCGGTAACGATAGTAATTGGCGTACCGCCAACGTTATAGCGAACCAATATGGCAGCGTTGTCTGGGTCATCCACGTCAATTGTCACTGGGATAAACTCTGAATTAACAGTCTTCATCACTTGATCATCCGCCCAGACCTGGCGCTTCATAACTTTACAGGGAACACACCATTTGCCGGTAAAGAAGAGGATGATTGGTTTATCAGATTGGGCAGATTGGTGTTGAGCCGAAGTATAGTTGTCAGCCCAAATGATGCTATTGGAAGGGACGTAGAAGCAATACCAAGCGTAGGATAGAGAAACGACCAAAGTTGCACGCCAGAACCATATCCACAACCAGTGTGTTTTTAATAAATCTAGAAATTTTGGTTTTATTCTATTCATTTTTTATCTAAAGGTTAGTTTTAAATCTACCCATCATCTCACAAACAAAAAACCCCAAGAATGTGGGGCTCATTATTTACTTCAGTAGTACAATCCTATATTTCTATCATAAAACCAACATAAATAAAATTACTGAAATAGTAATCATAAATAAAATGAACACGTATGGAAACGATTTGATAATAGCAAAATTTCGTAACATTTCAGCGGTATCATTAACCTTTGGGAAGGGAATTTCAGGCACGTCAACATTGAGAAATTCACATAAAGGACCCCAGCCCTCATTTACATGGTAGATTAATAGTCTATCAGATGGGATTGTTTTTTTTACTCTCTCTATATGTTCATAGTAAACTAGCTTAGTAGACTCTCTATCAGAGAAATTATTCTTAAATAGCCCTACCCAAATTAGGTTAACCTGCATGTCTATGAACATTTGTATTGGATACACCACCCGTTTAAACCAGTCCGGTAACATAGTGGGAACTTTATATATTGTATTTGCTGTACTTTTGTACCACGTATCAAAATCTCTTAAGGTTAAAATAAATTTTGCTTCAGGGAATTTATTTATTAGTTCTTCATAAAATAGACTTACTGGGAAATCAACGGCAGAACTGAAGCCACTGAATAACCTTTTCCAGTTTGGAGAATCACCGCGGGAAATATCATACCATATTTTTATGTGAGATGGATGTGAAACTATCTCTTGCATATGATAACATGGCCCAACACCTAATTTTTCCAGTGCAATTTTCAATGACATTGTACCTGTTCGTCCAAATCCTGTACCAAATACTTTCATTTAATTTTAAATTTCATCATATCCAAATTTACCCATCATCCCACAAAAAAAACCCCGCTTAGAATCAATAAAGCTCCAATCAGGTTATAAGACTCACGCAGTCTCTTCTTTTTAAATTGGGTGGCTGGCTAAAGTACATCAATTTACCCCATCCCCACTTTTTTACAATGAGATAGAATCTCCCTTTTTCATAGAATGTTGAAATTTTTCTTTTTGTTCTCTGTAGTATTTGTCTTCCGGTTTACCCTTAACACATATTTCGATTTCCATTAATGCTTCTTCACCACGTCCCATTTTCCATAGTACTTCAGCTTTTGTATCTATGAACATATACTTCTGATTTAAATCCGAGGTTCTCTCGATACCCCATGTCACCTTCTCTAAAGCAATATCCAAGTGCATTTCAAGTTCACTCATTCTCCAGGCAAAACTGTTGAGTGTATTAGAAGTTGGTTCTGTTACAGAAAAGATATAGCGTAAATAGAGGTCTGCTTCCAGCTCTGGATTATCACCTTTTCGACGCAAGATAGCCATAGCTTCCTGAAGCACTCTCTCAGTGTTTTCATTACCCAGATTCTGATCAGCATAGATAATTAAGGGTTCAGGGTTTTGAGTCTCACGAGCATCGTAAATCAATGATAAAAAGGCTGCAGTCCCAGCTGAGTCTGTATCTGCAGAAAGAATTGTAGCAATCATCTCTTTTGCTAACTCTTTTTCATCCATATTCTCGTATTTTTTTACCAACCTATACAGTGTTCTAAATTTTGTTGGATTTAACTGTAAGTCTAATAAGAGAGCTGGCAATGTATTAGAGCCATTATGTATTCTTTTTAATTCTATTAAGAATTTATCTGGGGGCAAATAACCAACAATCCGATCTATTTCGTCCCCATTAGCATTTGTAAAAACAATGGTCGGGTATCCATTTACCTTATATCTTTTTACAAGTTCAATTCCTTCTCCCTTTTCAGCGTCAATTTTTATACTTAGGAGATTATTCTTTGCAAAAGAAATTATCGAGCTGTTTGAATATGTATCGGCATCCAGCCGATCACACCAACCTCACCATTCAGTTTCAAAATCGAGCAAGATCAATTTACCATCAGATGAATCTAATATGTCTTTGTAGGAAGTTTCTAAGATCCAAGGGTATTGTACATTTGATTCGCATCCTGTGAAAATAAATAATATTAGTGAAATGTATTTAATAGTGGTCATCTTTTTATTTGTTTGACAAAAATATAGATAGGACTCTTCAGGTAGTTATTTCAAAAGCACCATCTTTTTGGTCTGCACAAAGTCTCCTGCTTGTATCTGATAGAGATAGACTCCTGCGCTGACAGGTCTGCCCATAGAGTCTGTAGCATCCCACGGTATTGATTTGAATCCTGCTTCTTGTAAACCTTTCACCAGCTGAGTTATCTCTTTTCCAAGCATATCATAAATGCTCAGGGTGACCAAGGCATCTGATGGGAGGTCGTACCTCAGAGTCGTAATAGGATTGAAAGGGTTGGGAAAATTTTGGTGGAGCATAAATACTGTCGGCACAGAAGATTTTTTATTCAACGAAAATTTTTCTATTGACGGAACGGTAAGCTCACCTGTCCCTTTAAGGATATAATCTAAACCAGTTTTTGATGATAGCACCCATTTATTATTTTCGCCGGCATCTACCTTGATATCATAGGCAATAGTGATCATTTCAGTATCATTTACTAACTCTATCTCACCATTATCAATAACGTACTTCATATCCCCGGTAAATCTTGCATCAAAATCCATGCCCGGAAAAACTGGGGGCAGGCTGTAGCTCAGGTGTTCATCTTCTGGAACCTCTTTTCCGAAATAGAGATCAATAGATTGATCGTTACATAAAAAAGTGAGGACATTGGCATCATTAAATCTATTCACAAAGGAATCTTTCCGTGTCAGAGCACCGGCAGTGAGTGTGATCTCACCGGACTCAGTGGCCCTTGCCCAGTACCCCCGACCGGGCTCAATGATATCAGAATTAAAATAAACATCGCTGAAACCATAGAGGGTCCCCTCGGCAATGATTCCGGATGCATACAGGATGTCGGCACTTAAAGGTGTTGAGAGCCCGGAAATGAGGTTCCACCCTTCGTCAACATTCAAAACAACATTCTCAATTATATTTCCAGAAAAATTTACCAGACTCTCCTGAGACATCCTCAAGAGAAAACCTTCGCCCATTTCCAGGGTCTCCTCCGGAGAATAAAGATCAGTGAAAGAGAACAGGGTCCCTTCCATGGCATCAGGAAATAGTACCTGGTATTCCGTCTGTTCACCATCCAGGGGTAGGCCCACTATGTTCCATCCTTCGTTATAGGCAATCTCCACGCCCATATCAAGAATGTGCTGGATGAGGACCCGGTTATATGACGGAGGAAAACTGTATGTGTCCACTACCTGCATGTCCACAGAAAAAAGTACACCTCCAAAAGCATCTGTCAGGGTAAATGAGCCTTCTCCCAGTTCTTCATGATCCCAGGATATGGTTACCTCCTGTGCCTCTATATCAGGTTGGATATCAACGGCCCATTCAGTGATATCATCTGCATCGGAAATAGGACGCATATCAATGTAAAATCTGTCATTCACAACGGAATTGTAAAGAGCTACATCCCAGGCCGGTGGTGGAGGTGCCGGTGGTGCATATAGGTCAATCCAGGAGTCATATCCATCTGTCACATCTGGGATCATACCAGTTTTCAGCTCCACAGGCGTGGACCCGACATCATCAGAGACAATTAGTGTAACAAAAGGAGGCATGGTAAACGGTATGGTTGATTCGACCCTTTCCGGGGCACCGTTCAACTGCCCATCGTTGTTCCCTGACGTGGCATCAAAAATAATGTCACCGCTATCCTCATCCAATCTCCAGTATCCTGACAGACCTTCAGAACCCGGCTCTATTCTGTCATACATATCCATCTGGATGTCCTGGGCATTCCGGGCGTGATCCCATACCCGTATCTCATCCACGATTCCGGTAAAATAAATTCCTTCGAATGGAGAAGCTCCCACCGTCATTCCTGCCCCCGATGCTTCTGAGAGTGAGCTCCCACAGGTCTGACCCGTGTAGGTGTTTCCATTCAGATAAGCTGAAACAGTTCCACTGGAATATGTCAGGGCAATATAGTGCCAGGCTTCAAGCTGAAGTTCACCCTCACCCAGAAGGAGCACGTTATCCCCACAGGGGTTTTGTATGGTAACCTTGAGATTTCTATCAGAGGTAATACCCAGCTCAACGTTCCTGGCGGCGGTGCTTTCTGCTGGCTGCACCAGAGTTTCAGATCCTCCCGGTGGTGTCCAATAGAGCTGTGCAACGGCTCCACCTCCATTCTCATAATATTCCATGACACACTCATGCAATCCCTGGGTCAACACTCTACTGCCATAATTGTTTGTGGGAGCCATATCAATCCAATAGTCAATGACAATCTCACCATCAATGTAGAGTCTCAGCCCATCATCTGTGTGAGTTCGAAAATTGAATTCACCCTCAGACTCCGCAAAAATAGTTCCTGTCCATCTCACCTGGTAATCATTATTGGGGATAGACGGATCAGGGCTTCCACCTCCCCAGTTAAAATCAATGACATCATCAAATCGGGTAAGAATCAGGTCTCCAAATGATGGAGAACCTCCACCCCCACCGGAGGAGTAGTATTCTCCTACAAATGCAGATGGATCAACATCCAAAACTGAATTTGATATTAGAACTTCATAGGTAGAACCAAAGACCGATGGCTCTGGATAGACCCAAGCAGAAACGGTAAATGTTTCGGAACCCACATCGAACACACCGCCAATGTCATTTCCCATCATTGTAATGTGATCGTCCTCTCCGTCAAAGTGTATTGCCTGACCCGGACCGAAGAATACATAGGTACAACTTCCGTCATCAACAAGATTTGCCGCACCATAGTTATCCGCTTCTGGGTCAGTACAGCCCGAGCAGGTGGAGTTATCTCCCTCGCAAACTCCACACTCATCAAGCCCTCCGCTCTCAGAATTTGGGTTGTCCGAACCTACACCTATATATCCTTCACATGCAGAGGGCCCGATGTATCCTTCGTACTCAACATCGGTGCAGATAGGTGTCCACTCTCCGCACTGTCCATTGCAGTCAACATAGATATTATTACCTCCGCACACTCCACAGTTATCTATGGGGTCGGAGCAGGATTCAATAACTACCTCAGCAACATAAGGGTCACTATCCAGACCATAACTGCTGGTGACCACCAGACTTACATAATATATACCTTCCGATTCATAAGTATGGACGGGAGAAATTTCATCTGAGATGTTACCATCTCCAAAATCCCAATCCCAGGCAACCAACTCGGAGTTAATGATCACCGAAAGGTCCTCGAAAAAAACCGTATAATTATCCACCTCAAAATCAAAAAGTGCCATTGGTGGCTCCAGCCCATCGGGGAGTATATTGATAACCGCTGCCTGGTCCTGGTTGAACCCACCCATGGAGCCCAGAGAAAAATAACCATTGCTGCTGCCGCCCCATCCCCAGTTACAGTGAAACAGGTCTCCATCATATCCATCCACATTCCAGGCATGACCGGCACCTCCTCCATCCTGGTAGGCCCTGTATATAATGGGCCAACCGTTTTCAAGCTGCTGCACAAGTAGGTCCGCCCACTCTGAATCGCTGAAATTATTTCTTGAAGCACAGGTAATATCCTGGTTATAGTTAAAATTCTCGTGCAATGCTATTTTTGCATTCAACCCACTGTAGCATACATAGGCCCCTGATCCGTTCTGTCCGTAATCCATATGAACGGCAACCCCAGCATGAAAAAGCAGTAATTGGGATGCCTCGGTTGCAGAGTTGTCCTGCATATTATCAAAATCATAAACCGTGCTCCCGAAATCGGCATAAATATTTCCATAGTCAGGATCATAGTACGCAGTATACCCACTTCCTTCAACAGGGTGGCTCCAGTAGTACATGACCTGTCCCATGGCAACGGCAACACAGCCCACCAGCGCATTGCCCGGACACATATCATTCCATGCACCCCCCTGATTCCAGTTGGCAGTTATAAGGGGATTGACACTCCGAAGGTCTCTGTCCAGAGAAAAAGAATCACCCAGATAATTCTCCCACATTAGCGTAATAGACTCAGAGGCAGAAATATTTTGCTCTATAACATATTGAATGTATGCCCGGACATTGTCCAGAAAATCTTCCAGCTGGAGGGGAAGGTTGTCGGGAGTAAAATCATTAATAAAACTGTAACCGAGAATGGGTGTGATCCTGTCATCTGCAGAAATAAGGGCAAACCCTGAAGGTTCAAAATCCACAATGTAGAAAAACACTGTGCCATCCTTCTCATCGATTAATATGTTTTTTACGGATTCAATTTGATCGTTATCATCCCGTTCGATTACCAAATTTAGTGCTGTCTTTTCTGCATCACTGAGGCCAACGGGCCCTGAAAATAGAAGACCAAAAAACAAACAAAATAAAAAAATGAATTTATTTTTCATAGAATCAATTTAATGTTATTCGTCCGTTGATTTTGAATCTAAAAACAATTGATTTGAGATCAATTTATAAAACATATTTACAGGAACAGCGGACAGTGTAGTAAAAAATAAAGAGATAAGTTGGATGGCTGTGTGATTTATATCACAAACCCTTATAAAAGAGAAACCCCGAAAAATTGACGGGGTCTCTCTAACAAGTGTCACTATGGTGCTACTTCAACAGCACCATCTTCTTTGTCTGTACAAACTCCCCTGCCTTTATCTGATAGAGATAAACTCCACCACCCACAGGTCTACCCATTGAGTCTTTAGCGTCCCACTGAACAGACTTGAAACCAGCCTGTTGGTGGGCGCTGACCAATGTAACCACCTCATTGCCCAACATATCAAATATAGCAAGCCCTACATCGCTGTCCTTAGGTAGGTCATAGCTTAAAGTAGTAATAGGATTGAACGGATTGGGAAAGTTCTGGTGCAGGGTAAAGGTTGCAGGTACTACAGTTTTAAGCTGTAAAATGAACCTGTCCACCGATGGAACTACAATCTCACCCGTATCACCGAGAATGATCTCCTCACCTGTTTCTGATGTGAGCACCCAGTAATATTGTTTTCCATACTGAATTTTAATGTCATAAGAGATAGTAAGAGTCTCACTGGTGTTCATTACCTCTATCTCACCATAATCTCCCACAAACCTCCACCCATCCTTGAACCGTACATCAGATGCACCTGCGGGTGGTTTAGGAGGTAATATATAACTCTGTAATTCACTTTCAGGTATGGTAACCCCAAAGTATAGGGGCAGACCGTTGAACCTTATGACATTTGCATCTAAGGTACGGTCGACAAAAGGTTTGATCCGTGCAGAACCATCACTGTTTAGTGTGACCTGTCCATCCGAAGAAGCGTTGATCCAGTATCCTTTTCCAGGTTGAAAAGTTGTTGCAGAGTAATAGATCTCATCAAAACCATATATGGATCCTGAAATAATAATTCCTTCAGGGTCATCAATGGAAGATGATTCAAATGCAGAAGAGAGGCTTCCAATGAGATTCCAGCCTGCCGACAGGGAGATAGTAAGCTGGTCAAGGGGACTCCCGTTTACATCGGTTGAGCCTTCTGTATCAAAAAAGAGCCAATATCCATCACCATTTTCAAGTATCTCCCCTTCTACATAGATACCATTAAAACCATAGAGAGTGCCACCGACGGCATCTGGATAAATAGAAGAATATGTTGCATCCGATACTGCCATGGGCAGGCTTACCAGGTTCCACCCTGAAATGTGATCTACAGTAACACTGCTCTCACCGCAATTAGATGTATCTTGATCTCCTACAGGGTCATCATAAGTACCATTTTCATTGGAATCAACAAAATCTTCTCCTTCATCATAAACACCATTTCCATTGGAATCATTAAACTCCTCTCCTGAAAGGCATTCTGGATAGGGTGGGCATAGATTGTTGTTATGAAGTTCAACACTATATAAAGAAGATATGTTACATATTTCAGATGGAATTTCTCCAGACAGTTGATTTTCAAATAATCTCAGTCTTTCTAAGTTTGTAAGGTTGCCTATCTCAGATGGTATCTCACCACTGAGCTGATTACTCCATAAAAATAATCGTTCAAGGTTTGTGAGATTACCTATCTCGGGTGGTATTTCACCACTGAGTTGATTCTCTTGTAAATATATACGCTCAAGATTTGTGAGATTGCCTATCTCAGATGGAAATTCACCACTAAGTTGATTATAAGATAAAGATAAAAACCAAAGATTTGTGAGATTGCCTATCTCAGATGGTATCTCACCACTGAGTTGATTCTCCCATAAAAATAATCGCTCAAGGTTTGTGAGATTAAAAATCTCTAATGGAATTTCTCCCGTGAGTTGATTATTACTTAAGGTCAAATATGTCAGATTTGTCAGATTGGAAATATTTGATGGAATCCCCGATATATTCGTTTCATAAACTCCTAAAATACTAAGAGATAATAGATCAAATATTGATTCCGGGATTACTTCCAATGGATTTCTCCCAAGCCATAATGTTTCTAAAAGACTGAGATCACCGAAACTTTCAGGCAAAGTCTCTAATTGGTTGTTATCCAAATCTATATATTTCAGTTCATTAAGATCGCCAATATTTTCTGGAACCACTGTCAGTCCATAAGAAAATTCAGTAGGATCATTGTTCCAATTCCCAAATGGATTAAACTTGGTAAGTCTGCCATCAACCCAGATCTGTTCTCCCATCTCTAAAGCTTCAAAGGTTCCATCACCATCATCATAATCAGTCATCGATGTTTCTTCATTAATCCCATTCTGGGCAATAAACTCTTCAAGAACCTGGAGATCACCTGCATTACATTCATTTATATCAGTGACCCATTGGGTGCATTCTTCATGCTGAGAGAACGATACTGCTCCCGGATTACATCCGCTACAGTGTGAGCCACTACCATCGCCAATAGATTCGCATGTGCCTGAGGTCCATTCACAATCCTCAGCTGGGCCACCCCAACTTACGCATCCACCCTCACCCAAATCTCGCGCGGCCTGAGAAAAAGCAGACAGAGCACTACAATTCAGATCCAGTTGTTCCATAAATGGAGCGAAAGTCTCCCACGGCTCTGCACAAGATCCAGTAGTTTCAAAATCAAGATCAAGATTAGATTGAAAAATATCAAAAATAAGATACTCGACCGCTCCCGGACATACATTTATACAGGAACCATCATCATCCAAACCACAGCCATCTACTTCTTCACACTCAGATTCACTTAAATTATCACAATCAATGGTCTCACCTATAGCAATTAACATATCTAGTGTATCACTTATGCTTATAAAAAATTCATTGGCATCATCAGTAGGAGTCGCAGGAGTACAGTCTTCTTCTACATTGTAAGCATTGCACATATCCAGCTCACAGCCTGGAAAATCATTTGCAATCCATTCACCCCAATCAGTTAATAGGTACCAATCACAGTCAGACAATGCACCGCTAGGAAATCCTACATTATTGAGCCAATCACATACTTCTTCAGGTGTGGGCTCTACATCTCCCCAAGTAGGCTCTGGCAAATCATCGAAACACGCCCACTCATCGTCACCACCACCGTCACCACATCCAGGTCCATCTTGCCATCCTAACCATTCACATCCTTCATTATCCAAGCATTCACCTTCACTATAATAATTACCACATCCGTCAGCACCATCACATGGATCACATCCATCGCATCCAGATCCATCTTGCCCTAACCATTCACATCCTTCATTATCCAAGCATTCACCTTCACTATAATAATTACCACATCCGTCAGCACCATCACACGGCTCACACCCTTCATCCTCACTGCCATCATCACCACAATCCACGCCATCACAGTTTTGACAACCCAAATCTACATCATCTAAACAGGCAGGCACTTCACATATCATATTATTATCAAACGGATGATCATCAAATAATAAATCAATTGCCCCGCAAATACCTTCAGAGATACTAGAGAAATTATTATCGCGTGCGTTAAGGTCATTAAAGTTTGGACTATTTGAAAAAATATCGGGGAATTCACCCTCGAAATCATTATTCTCTATAAATAATATTTCCAAATTATGTAAATCGCCAAGAGTACTAGGAAGTACTCCACTAAAATCGTTATTACCTAATATCACGTGCCTTAATTCTGATAGCGATCCTATTTCTGATGGAATTGTACCAGTCAACTGATTACCAGCCAGAATAAAATAAGCTAGATTAGTTAAATTCCCAATTTCTGATGAAATTTCTCCAGAAAAATTATTATCCCCTAAGTTAAGAACTGCTAAGTTTGTTAAATCATATATAGCACCGGGAATTTCTCCTTCGAAATTATTACCACCTAAAATTAAGTCTCCCATTTGGACTAAATTTCCAATCTCAGAGGGGATCACTCCAGAAAAATTATTACCTCCAAGGTGTAAAAAATTGAGATTTATAAGATCACCTATTTCAGGTGGGATTTCTCCGTACAATCCCTGACTTTCTAAATTAATGCCTGTAGTCTCCTCAATATTATAACAATTACCCCATAGACTAACTTCCCCATCGCTACAGCCTATCCACCATGAAGCCCCATCAATTACACCATGGTTTTGATTCCCTGAATTATCATAAAGAACTATACCTTCACCTTCATTAAAATTATATCGTGCTACAATATTATCTAGCTCTAACTCTTCAGAATTATACAATGATAATATTTCTTCTTCTGATAATTCATCTCCTGTAATAATTACATTATCAATTATTCCGTTATAGTATTCATCATTTCTATCATCTGTGTTTGTACCTATCATAATGGGCATTTCACCATTGGTATTATATTCCTTTTGTTCTTCAGCTAACAATTGACCATTGGCATAAATTTTTGCAACAGAGCCATTATGCGTGACCACAATATGCTGTAACGGATTCTCGGACAGGGAATATCCAGATTCAAAATCATTATTTTCACCTATTAAGCGAATTTCTCCACTTTCTTCCCACTGATCAACCAATATTGAAAAACGTTGATTAAAATGATTACCGCTTCCAAGAGAAACAATATTTCCACTTCCACCATCTATCCATACGCTAATTGAACGGGGTTCATTTCCAGGAATAAATTCACCACCCGTTATTTTAACTTCATCATCTCCATCAAATTCTAAAGCATAATTACCATTATCTGGATAAATACAATCACCATTTTCATCTGGATAAATACAATCACCTGGAAAATCCATATTGCAAGCATTTTCATCATCACAACCCGTATCATCTTCTTCTTGAAAAAGCATCTCAATCTCACTTCTCTCACCCTGGCCCCAGATAAAACCATATTGACCCTCAATATTCCCGTCTGATTCATACTCAGGCGAGGCTCCTGCAAATGGAAAAATATCAACACTAACCTCACCATTCATTTGTGATAATGAACCGCTATCCACTGAGATACTTGTCTCACTGGTAAAAAATATTAATTTCTCTCCTGGACCCTCTTCTTCGGATTCTGATCTAATTTGTACTGAATAAAAATCAGCATGATCAGTTGGGGACCACTCAAGGAAAAAATCACCACTCCAATCATATACTTCACCATCTGACCAGTTTAATATGGTCGTATTATCGGGAACCATTGCATATGTAGTGGTTGTGTTACCATGGGCTGTAATATCGACAGTATTTATTTCTCCAGGTTCCCAAGCACCAGATTCTTCATATCCAAAAGTGCGAATCCCTGAGATAAAGATGCCTCCATCATCAAACGGGACCCCATTTACGAAAGCTGCAGCATCATCAGGATATGATTGTGAACAAATTAGAACCCATGCTCTTTTTTCCTCACCATCCCCACCATTTTCTAATATTCCATAAACAAATACATCCGTTTCTGATATATCCCTCCCATTTATGTTATCATTGGGAATGGACACAATCGAACCGGATAGCAAGGACTGCCAATCAAAAAATGTATTGTGTGTGCTGGGATGGATTATGTCACCATTAGCCATCGATGAATTATCTAAATAAATTTCAGTATTGTCTGACCCAACAAGAAATGATAGGACATCCCCATCAGCAAAAGCTAATTCTTCACCCGGTAGTGGCCCATTTATTGCGCTGATTCTTATATCAACTGCATATGACCCCATCAATTCTTCAGAGGGAATTGTAAACTCTGTATCTGTGGTAGTATAACTTTGATGTGAATCAGAACCATTGTCGGTTTCAATATAATACTCGATCTGGAAATATGTATAATTTGATGATTCATATGTGATGGTCAGATCATCATTATCATTGTAGCCATCCCCATCAGAGTGAGATGTAATACCTGTACCAGTGGGTAATTCTAAATTCTGTGAAAAATCAATATCTCCAGAAAAGTCAATCTCTGCTGAGGTTCCAAGGTCAGATTGGTGAGAAAAGCCAAATCCACCAAGTGGACCATTATAATTATTCTCCATTATACCTTGCACAGGCTCTTGATTGATCTCCAGGTTGATATTATGTTTTATGGGATCACTAAACGTAAAAAGAAAAGCCCCATTATGGGTTACCTGACCTGCTATTACAGTCATTTCATTATCAAATTCATCTTCACAAAGCTCTGACCAATCATATGGCCAATTTTCATTTGAAGAAAAAGATGTATGGATGGCACATCTATTTTCATCGGATAATGCATTTGCGTTGTGAAACATGGAACTCATATTTCCCACACCAGATACATCCCATAATGATATGTCTTGATTAAAAGATGTAGCATCATAGAACATGTTCCTCGTACTCGTTACACTGCTTAAATCCCAGCTTGAAATATCCTGATTGAAATTACTCGCTTCGTGAAAAATTGAATACATATTTGTCACACTTGACACATTCCACGATGACATGTTTTGATTGAAATTACTCGCTTGCTTAAACATGTTCCTCATGCTCGTTACACTGCTTACATCCCAGTTTGAAATATCACCATTAAAATTTGTAGCCTCCCAAAATGAGCCATACATATTAGTTACATTAGAAACATCCCATGATGATAAATCTTGATTGAAACTAGTGGCTCCATAAAATATATGTCCCATACTCTCTACACTAGAAACATCCCATGATGATAAATCTTGATTGAAACTAGTGGCCCCAGAAAACAAATAACTCATATTTGTTACATTTGATACATCCCAGTTTGAAATATCGTCATTAAAGTTAGGATAACCAAACATACTATCTAATTCATCCATTAATGAGATATCCCAAGTATTGATTTCACCATAGGTGGCTAAAGCTGTTTCATTGTCATTTACCCACATGTTCACAGCTGTCTCTAACTCTTCAATAGTCTGGGGTTGCCATTGAGCTAATGTTACTCCCGGAACAAATAATACACCTATAATAGAAACAAAAAATAATTTGGTAAACAGTTGATTTAATTTCACAATTGGCCTCCTAAAGCTCTAATTAATGAGTGTAATATTGTGTATATAAGACCTCGAATTTAAAAAAAGTATCTGGGCAAAATAAATGATAAATATTATTTAGTGTCTATGTTAACTATATCACAAACTTTTGTAATAAAGAAGCCCCAGATAATTTTCAGGGCTTCTCTAACAAGTGTTACTAAAATTCTACTTCAACAGCACCATCTTCTTTGTCTGTACAAACTCTCCTGCCTCTATCTGGTAGAGGTAGACTCCTGCACTCACAGGGTTGCCCATAGAGTCTGTAGCGTCCCACTGGACTGACCTAAAACCAGCCTGTTGGTGGGTGTTAACCATCTGGATAATTTCTCTGCCAAGCATGTCATAAACAGTAAGCACTACAAAGTTGCCTTCTGGAAGATCATACCTTAAGGTCGTTATAGGATTAAATGGATTGGGAAAGTTCTGGTGGAGTGTGAATATTTCAGGTATGACCGGGGTTTCCTTTTTCAGTGTCACGCTGCTCAAGGAAGCTTCAATTAACAACTCATCCTGTGATGATAATGAATATTCTTCTCCCGTTTGGTCATCCACCAATACCCAACGTTCATCCAGGTTGTTATCTGGAAAATCACAGGATATCCTGAGTGGATAAGCATCATTTAGAACAGTTACTTTCCCTCCTGATTGCTCATACCGGGAGTCGCCATCAAATCGGACGTCAAATCCAGTGGAAGGTGGAAGGGGCGGAACTGAAAACATGGGCCGGTCTGCTACAGCGACAGAGCCTCCGGTGTATAGCTCTATAGTTTTTCCGTCCGAATTCCTGAATCGAAATATTGTAGATTGAGAGGCATAACGGTCCCTGACCGAGCTGCTCTGTTTTGCTCTGTTAATATCAAGAACGGAAGAGAGGGTAATCGTCCCATCACCGGATGAGCGTAGCCAGTAACCTCTCCCTGGTTCAAAGATATCTGTGTTGACATAGGCTCCATTAAAACCATAGACCGTTCCTTCATAAACCAAACCATCAGGGTCCCAAAGCGAGCCCTCCTCTGACGGGCCGGAAACGATGTTCCAACCCTCAACTACAGGGACAGAAATTTCATTAAACATTCCGCCGGTAAATTCCACCGTACTGCTCTCCTGGAACCTCAGCCAGTATCCCGCACCATTTTCCAGTTGACCTACCTCAGAGTAACCACCATCAAATGAGTAGAGGGAACCAGAGTAGGCAGTTGGGAACAGAGACTCATAGGATGAGTCCTCTGTCTCAACAGGGAGCCCTACCAGATTCCAGCCTGAGCTGTATTCCGTATCAACTGTACCTTCTCCTTCACCCTCAATAACCACTGTTGTTACTTCCTCGTAAAGAAAATCTCCTCCTTCCCACACTAGCTCATTATCTACTATGATGGAATATCCACCATCTCCAAATTCACAGCACATTCCATCTCCATAGGTATCATATACGGTTACCTTATATGTCCCCGGTGAGGCGCAGTAACTATGTGTATTACCTACCAAATAACCACCGGACAAATAATTGTTCACATTATCTGCATCATTAATAGTCCAAAATGTTTCCTCAGGATAGTTATCAAAACCCAATAGAATTTTTATTTCACTTCCGGTGTTACAGGGGGTACAGGTACCGTTATCAATCACTGCATCTGGGTCATAATTATCTGCCGAGGGATCAGTGCACCCAGACATTTCCCAATAATATGGGAAATCGTGGGCTTCTCCATTTAGTAAAATTCTAAATGCGTATTCTCCTGGCGGAGAATTATCTATAAACCTCCCACCATACCACCACCAAAAAGATGAGTAATTTCCATCGGGGTTAATTGTTTGCAAATGGTCAACCTGCCCATTTGGGTCGACTCGCTGAAAATAAAAAGGGTT